>JGI26531J51214_10000486_pt1 | contig 31812 bp, 27 predicted proteins | sample ThiBiot_500_biof_2_FD_51214 | JGI IMG/M metagenome (IMG submission 51214)
AAAAAAAAAACTAAATAAATACTTATCATATAAAACATTCGAAATTAAAATCAATTGTAATCTGATGCCATTCACTTTCGAAGATCGCCAAGTGTAGTTTTATAAACTAATAAAAGAAAACAATCTTGAATAAATTAGCTTTTGCCTTTATTCTTCATTTGAATTAAACAATAACTAATGATAGAGATTTGTTAATGATACGATTAGATAAAAATGTGCATGTCAAATTTCGAATTGAATATGTGAGAGTAACGATAAGAATAAGAATCATGTGCTCAGATAGATTATCGATGGTAGAATTCCAATGGCTATCATATTTTCTCTTAGATGATGACGTAATTGAACATTAGCAATGATATTTCTCATGAAATACGATTGTGTTTGAATTCAAAATTAATAATAATATAAATTGCAGAAGCTTGAAATTGATTATTAAATTTGCATATATTGAGCAAACTGATTGCAGAGAAAGGAGAAAAAAAAAGAAATGGCCATGAATTTATTGATGTCTTAGGAGTATAGAATCTTTCTTTTTCTTGTCTATGCACAGAAGTACGATCAATTGAACTACTGGGAGAAACTTTCGTAAAGTATGACCATCGTATCAATTATTATTTCTTTTCATGATAATGTAAACAGACAATCGGCCTTTTTTTTGCTTGTATAATGATATGGAAACCTAGAGGTCAAATAGTCCCCGGCGGGGTAGTATAATTCGCTTTTTTTTCTTCTTTTTTGAGTTCATTATTATTGTTACTATTACATGAGAATTAAGTAAGTTATATCGTAAAAAAGAAAAGAAACCAAGAAAGAGAAAGAAAGAGACATACCAACCAAGGTCATTTTTCTTTCTCATGCTCTCGTTCATTATTCTTCTGTCTGCCCATATTTCGAGGGTAAACCTTCATCTTCTCCTTCGTCTCTCGTTCTTTCTTTTTTCCTTCGTCTTTCTTGCCATATGTCTTCGAACATTTAGAATAAACTTTTTTCTCCTTCTATTCTGTCAAAAAAAATTAGGAGATCAACAGCTTGCTGTCTATTTCTCATTTGCATTGCATTGGTTGTTGTTCAAGGTTGAAGAGAATAGTAAAGCGTACAACTCATACGTTAATGGTACCGCATCGTGAAGAAGGAACAAGGAGAATATATTATGTCTTATGTAAGAGAGAACAGCCTATTCTTTCTTTCTTTCACACATAGAATAGAACAGAACAGAATAGTAAAAAAAAAAGACTGTCGTATGATGTCGAGAACAAATCATCAGGTCTGCACACATGCGTTTTGTCGATAGGAAAAAAAGAGAGAAGAAGGCGAAGAAAAAAAAACGCGAGAAAGAAATAGAGACCGAACTTCATTCATTCATTCGAAGGAGAAAAAAAAATTGAGGCGCACAAGTAGACAAAAAGCTCTCGTTTTCTTTTTTTTTGTAGAATTGATAGCCCGGTCATTTTTCTTCCATGTTTCCTTACTCACATGCTTATTTAATGTGCATTCGGTGGTCTTTTCTGTCTTTTTTTTTGTTGTCATTAATGATAATAATGCGCTCATTTTTGTTGCTTAATGGCAAACATGTCATTTGATAGTACGGTCGAGACATGACGCGAGAGGAAATTTAACGTTTACGTTTGTACGCATGATTTATTGAATAGGAAACCGAATGATAAATCTAATCGATGAGTATGAAGATGAGTTAATTTGAAAAAAAATCTCAGATCTTTTTATTATAACGAGTGGTCATTGACCTTTGTCAATGCACGCATTTGCCTTGACTTGATTCGTGTGAAACTTCTCAATTGCATACTCGTTTTTTTTTCTTCTTCTCTCTCCTGTGTTCAAATCAATATAAAAAAAATGCTTATCAGTAGTCTATGTGCATGAAATAGGAGATTTTTTTTCTCTGTTGCATGCCTTGAAACGATGTTCTACTATAACAAAAAATTTCTTCGTTTTAGATAGTTGTTGGGTACCATCATTGGCTGAGAGAGCGCGCGCGCTTGAGTGAAGGCAGATTGCTCCTGTTTGTGTGTGTGCATATGTGCAAGAGAAAACGAAATCTGAGGTTTCTTTTAATTATGACTCGTTGATAAAAATTCAATTCAATTCTAGCCGATTTTGCTCGAGTGGCCTCTTTGAGAAATCGAGCAAATCGTCTAAGAAATCAATAACAAAAAAAACTAACTAAACCGTACAAATAAATAGAAAACTAATTGAAATAATCCAATGATGAATGAAACTAGCAATATGAACAGTGGAACCGGTGCGGTATGTTCATCATGTTTAAAAGAAACACCGAATACAATGATAACATCATCAACAACAAATCCATTATTAAAATTATGTTCAAATTGTACAAATGAATTTGTCGATCAGCAATATTTATCGTCGAATCTTAACAATAAATTTCCACTTTTACCACCTACACAAACAATATTCAATAATCCATCGCAACAACAACAACAACAACAGCAAAATCAATCTTTTTTTCAATCGAATTTTTCTTCATTACCATCATCATCGGCATCATCGACATCATCATCATTTTCATCGACAAATCGTCGTATGAGCGCATTCGATCCATTTCTTTCAACATCAAATACACTTTTTCAACCATTCAACGACTTAAATCAAACATTTTCTCCATTAACATCAACTAACTTTCCCTTAGATTCGACAAATAACGATTTCATGTATTCATTTCTTAATGGTAACAGCAATCATAATCATGATTCTGAGAATTCACCATCAACTCGTTTGTCAACATCATTCTGTTGTTTTGCAAATAATCCACCATTTACATATTGTCTCGATTGTGAAACATCTCTTTGTGAAAAATGTGCATTAACACATCCGAAAATTTTTACATTTAAAGATCATCGACAACAATTACTTTCATCAACACGTTCAAATCACAATCAAACATCAATTCCTACAAATAATCGTTTACCACCACCATCGTCAACATCCAACGATCTTTCATCATTATTTTCATCATTATTTTCACAATTATCATTGAATAATACAAATTCTGATAATACAAATTCAATACATTTTTGTCATGAACATCCAAATCTAAAAGCATCCTACTTTTGTGATTTATGTTCGCATACATACTGTCAAGATTGTCAAATTCATCATATTCATCAACATGCATTAACATTATTACAAGATACAATTGATACAGCACGACAATTAACGAAACAATTTCTTGTCGAATCACAAAGTTTATTGTATCATCTCGATGAATCATTGAAACATTCGACACGTTCAATGGACAATTTCTCAGTGAAAAGTTCAACAATTGAAAATGAAATACGAACGATGATTAAATATTTCTTGGATTTACTTGCACAACGACAAGAAGTTCTCGTTAAACAATCCGAACAAATTTCAACAATCAAACTACAAACTCTACAAAAGCAAATTCAAGAAATCAATCAAGTTTTCAAACAATTACACATCACAATTCTCGATTGTAATGAATATTTAAAATTAAATAATGAAATTGATCTCATACGTACACGTCATCGTCTATGGAATGAAATCATTCAAATGAAACAAACATTATTACTATATCTTAAACCAATTGAAGACGAATCCATGTTCATACAATCGAATAAAAATCTAGCGAATTTCAATCAATTATTGATCGGTACATGTTCATCACAATGCGATCTTTTTGGTGATTCACTGACGAATACAATTAAAAATCGTCTCAATGTTTTAACATTACAAACACGTAATTANCTTGGCGAAGTACGTACACAAGGTGGTGAGAATATTCAATGTTGTTTAATCGATACAAGTACAAATCAAACGATACCATGTGAAATCTATGATCGACAAAATGGTCAATATTTTCTAACATATATTGTTCAAAATGAATGTTTACATATATTAAATGTTTATGTTAATAATTCGCCGATTAAAGATAATCCCTATCGTATTGAAGTGAAAAGTAATCGAAATTATTCGACAATTGGTTCGAAATTAGAATTTGAAATCGGTGGCGAAGGCGATCAGGAAGGACAATTATGTCGACCATGGGGTGTCTGTTGTGATCATCAATCGAATATTATCATTGCCGATCGTTCGAATAATCGCATACAAATATTTACTAAACATGGACAATATTTAAGAAAATTCGGTACACAAGGCAATCGACCGGGACAATTCGATCGGCCAGCAGGCGTTGCTTACGATAAGCAATTGCATCGTATTATCGTTGCAGATAAAGATAATCATCGTATACAAGTATTTACATCTATGGGAGAATTTTTGCATAAATTCGGTGAAAAAGGTACGAAACCCGGTCAATTCAATTATCCATGGGATGTAGCCATTTCATCGACATCGCAAATTCTCGTTTCGGATACGCGTAATCATCGTATACAATTGTTTTCGAAAGATGGTCTCTTCTTACGTAAATACGGTTTCGATGGGCCTGTTTGGAAACAGTTCGATTCGCCACGTGGCGTCGTTTTTACTAATTCAGGTCATATTATTGTCTCGGATTTTAATAATCATCGTCTATTATTTTTATCGTCCGACTTTCAAACGGCTCGATTTCTTGGCAGTGAAGGTTCATCAAATGGACAATTTCTTCGTCCACAAGGNATCGATATCGATGCCGAAGGAAATATTCTCGTTGCTGATTCACGAAATTATCGTGTTCAAANATTTTCACCACAAGGTGTTTTTAAAACAAAATTCGGTACACAAGGCACAGGTCCTTTACAAATGGATCGACCAAGTGGAATATGTGTTACACCCGAAGGTCATGTGCTCGTCGTTGATTTTGGTAATAATCGTATACTTGCCTTTTAAATTATTTCTACTACATAAAATTCACTTCTCACATTACTTTCACTCAGGTACCTATCTTTTAAACTAAATGTATTCACATATTTCATCCCGGTAGTTTATGCACAAAGAACAGTCTCTTTTACTTTACTGAACAGTTTCATTTTTCTATTCGATCGAGTTAATCGTTTCTTTTGAAAGAAACAAAAGCAAACTCATTCTATGAGTGAGGCATGATTAGAACAGTAGCAAAGAAAAAAAATACAGTGTATTTCTATTTGTATATAATAAATATATACTATATATATATACGTATCTATTCAACGTTTATTCGTTGTTAGTGTCTTTTTTTATCAATTTTCTTTTCCTTTTTTTTGTGTCTCTTGCAAAAACAAATGTTCTTTTCCCTATAGCTTCAAGTTACTTAGATCACCTCTTGGATTATAAAAAAAATATTCAAATCACTCAGGATTCTATCTCTCAGGTCGAACAGTATACTTCATTCTGCTCTTATTTGCTATTGTTGACAAATAAAATAAAAAAAAAACGAACCGAGTTCATTTTTTTAGCAACAGTCGAATGAGACAGATCATCAGCGAAACCGCTCAGGTTTTTAACTAAGTATTTAATAGAAACTAAAACTACACGAAGTGTTTTTCTTTCTTTCGTTTCCTTGTCCTAGTATTGCTTGGATTTTATTGAAGAAAAAAGTCTCTTTTTTTCTCTTGTCGAAATATATACATAAATATATAAATATATATATATATATATACATGTGTGTGTCGTTGGCTTTTTTTCTGTAAACTAATCATTTTGTTTTTCTTTTTTGAAATTCGAGTGCAAAATCAATAAATAAAAAAATAAAANTCGATTTAGATAGATTTGCCTTCATTTCAGGGTCACTTAATGGTACAATGATACGTTTCGTTGTATTTCCGTCAAGGTTAACATTTATGTGTATTGTTTATGTCTAGCTTGAATACATTTAGTGTTTCTTTGTCGAGTGAAAAACAGAATTTGACATTGAGGAACGAGAAAAGAAGAGAAGAGGACAACAAAAAGAAGAAGAAAAGAACGCATATGGAAATAGACATTCGACCTTGTCTATTATTCTGTTCGAGGTAGAATAGAAGAAACACAAAGACAAGAAGAGCAAAGAACTCAGGGGAAAATCATTGTATTTATTTTTGATGAACCGCTTATGTGAGAGATAATTATTCAGTGGTCGTTATTATATTACTGAAATAGAAAATCTTTTTTTTCTCGGTCATTCATTATTTCGAAGTGCATGATCTCAGTTGAATAGTAAGATCTGGACAATAGCAAGCATATGGTGGTTGAGTTGAAGGATTTGAAAAACAATAACCAGGCGAACAACTAATTGAACAAGTAGCTAGAAACAAAAAAAAACAAAGACACAAATGCAGATGTTTAGAGAGTGTTGACTAATTTTACATGGTCGAATATCAGTTTCACATGCAGGACCAGCAAAACCTGGTGGACATGAGCATGCATAACTATTGCCAGCATTGGTACATGTAGCACCATTTAAACATGGATTACTATCGCATGGTGCTGAAAATTTCTCATTATTATTTTGTTTTTGATTTGATTTGTAACTCACTTGGAAATGTTGAAATTGATTCACATCGTAATCCTCGATATTGAACCGGACATCGACAACTATACGTAAATGGTCCTTCGTAGCATGTTCCACCATTGAGACAAGGTTGCGATGTACATCGACCTCCTCCTATAGAACAAAAAAAACGAAATAAATCAATTATGAAAATGTATTTAAAGAAGTTCACCGGTGATCAAATATTGACATCGATCTCCAGTGAATCCTGCTTGACAAACACATGTCCAAGCAGTTCCTCCTGACAAAGAAACACATTGACCTCCATTAGCACATGTTATCGAACTACATATCGATGCTAGAATTTGCAAAAATTTATTATATTTAGTTGAGAAAAGAAAATAGGAATAGATACTTGGGCCTGTTTGACAATATGGTCCCGTGTAGCCATTTGCACAAACACATTGATAAGTACCTCCAACGTATTGACAACTATTTTAATAATAATAATAATCAGAAAATGAAATTGATTTCTAAGGTTATTTGCTTACGCGCCACCATTTTGACAAATCGATGGATTTGAATAACAGCTAACAGCTGAAAACGAAATCACGATTTTTTTTATAATTGAATCAAACAACTGAAAATCTTTACTAGGATTAGTAATTGTACTGCAATCCTTTCCAGTGTAGCCTGACAAACAATTGCAACTATAATCACTTGTTCCAATTGGTACACATCTGAAATTAAAAATTCAGGATTCGTACTACATTTTATCCCACAAACTTCTTACGTTCCACCATTTTTACAAATATTCGAAGCTAAATTACAGATAGTATCCGTTGGACCTATACAAAAAGGAACATAACTCTTTGTTTTGTTCGTTGAACTGAATCTACCTGTTATTTGAGTTAAACAAGTCGGCCCTGTATAACCACTCGGACAAACACAAAAAAGAGCATTGTTTAAAACCATACATCTAAACAAATCAATTCTCAAAATCCCACCNAACATTTCTTCTCNTTCGCTTTACTGTCCACCATTTTTGCAATAGTTTGGATTATTTGCACATGAAACAACATCTAAAAAAAATATCTTTGATTTTTCACAAAATCAAACATGTTCATACTAGTCGTAGTTGTTTCACAACGACGTCCAGTGTAAGGTGATGGACAATAACAAACATATGCACTACCATCGGATAAACATCTGAAAGAAAATATTCACGAGATAAAAATAAACTTTGATTCTTTGAAAACTACGAACTGTCCACCGTTTAAACATGGATCACTAGCGCCACAATTAGCTAAGATACAAAACAAAATAAATCGTTCGAAAATGAAATAAGAAGATTGTTCATACGTGTAGGAACTGTTGTTGTATATTGACAATATTCTCCGTAAGTACCCGATCGACAAATGCAACGAATATGTGTAGCATTCGATACGCATCTATCGTATTCAAATCATAGATTATTCTCTTTCTTATTGGCAAAATAATAATTCAGATATTTACGTGCTTCCTTGTTGACAAAGTGTAGGATTTTGTGCACAAAGTTTATTTGCTACACCTAGCCAAACAGTAAAATTTTGAATATAAAACAAAAAAGAAAAGAAATCTTTGTAATCATACTCGTTGTTTCTTCACATCGAGATCCAGTATAACCCAGTATACATGTACATATATATGTATTTTGATAATTCACACATCTAATTAATAAAATCGAAACAATATTTTACTGCAACGAAAAAAAACCGTCAAAGAACTAACGTTCCACCATTTAAACATGGACTTGAATAGCAATTGACTAAAATCAAGACAATATTTTCTTTCACAAATAAGAATTCGATAAATTACATGATGATATTTCACATGTTGCTCCTTGATAACCTGCAGGACATTGACATTGAAATGTATTACCGACCGTTGTGCAACTAGAACAAAACAAATTAGAAATCGTTCTCGATTGATTTCATTCACATACCGTCCACCGTTTCTACATGGTGCTGAATCACATGGATTAACTAAATGGCAACAACAAAAAAAAACAATCAATCCGCAAAAATTTAATATTTCGCAATGATCATACCGGTGATAGCACCTGAACATTGAGGACCTGTATATTGTGATTTACATGTACATAGAAATGATGCACCAGCTGGTGTACAACTACCACCATTGTAACATGGAGAACTAGCACATGCATTAGATTGTCCTGAAAAAACACGAGACAATGTTTTCGAAATTTGACTCAGATTTATTTTTTTGTATTATTACCAATTGGAATTTCACAATATTTGCCAGAAAATGTTGCTGGACATGCACATCTCAATCGATTCAATGTATAATCAAATGTACATTGACCATTATTTTTACAAAAATCAGCCGGACAAACCGTGAGTGGTGTTGCTTTTATGAAAATAAATGAAATTCTTCGGTCCTGTTCTTTTCTCTTTCGAATTACAAAATACTTACTACATGTCGAACCAGTATATTCCGGTGGACATTGACAATAATAATTTGCATTGTTATTATAACCAACACAAACTCCACCATTGCTACAAGGTTGTGATGCACAAATAACTAAAAACAATAGATACATATTTCAATTACGAATCATCAATTGAAACTACCTGATGTTGGAAGATATTGTTCACAATATGTTCCACCGTATGAACTGGGACATTGACATGTATAAGCACCGTTAGCATTCGATATACATGCACCGCCGTTTCGGCACGGTTGAGATGCACAAGTATCTGTAAGAAGAAAAACTCGAGAAAGATTTTTGATTAATTGAAATCAATACTTGAGTTTGGAGAATACTGTTCGCAATATGTTCCGATATAGGATATTGGACATTGACATGAAAAATCACCGTTTGCACCAAATATACATGTCGCACCGTTTCGACACACTCCCGGTTGATAAAAGCAACGATGTGGATCTAAGAGAGAGAAACACCAAATCAAATTTAGAGAGATCTTCTCTTACGTTCACATCGTGCTCCATAATAATTTTGATTGCATGAACAAGTGTAAGTATTCGAATATGGCGAAACATAACAAGCGCCATTATTCATACATGGACTCGATGCACATGGTGATGTTGTCATTGGACTAACTAGAAAATCCATAATACTATTTAAAAATGAATACGAAAAAAAAAGAACAAGTCGAACTAGTTGTTGTTGAACCACCAACATTTAATACATCACATCGTTTTCCAGTTACTGGTAAATGACTTGGACATATGCAATAGAAATCAGTGTTACTATTTAATGCAACACATTGTGCAGCGTTTAGACATGGCGTTGGATTACAGACTAAATGTAATTTTTAGCATGTTCGGTGTATGATAAAACTCACTATCAACTGCGAATGCGATTGATACTGTCCAAACGATGAAAATCAGTAGACTAAGTTTCATTTCAAAATATCAATCAAAGTTTTCTTTTCCTTTGACTTTCGATTTTTATTTTAAATGGAAGCCGAAAATAAAAACAACGAGCTTAGATAAATATTCATTCAAAGACCGATCGAATTTCGTTTCAAATCGTGAAAGTACAAAATGAAAAATGTCTCTTCTACTAGCGATTAGAATAGTCAATATTTATCAATCGAATTTAGTTGAAACGATATTATCAAGATCAAAATTACTTTTTTTTTTCTTTTCTTTATTAAAAATTAAAGAAAACAATTGCTCCTTTATCATATAGGAAATATTTTTCAATTCATTCAAAGATATATTTAACAAAGTATTAGATATCATCAAAAAATGCACGAATAACAATCAACAACAACCTTCAACATGCTTTCTCATCACTTTCGTCATTGTCTAGCTCATTTTCTCCTTTTTCCACTTGCCGCAGTATACATACACATAGATATGTATGTATGTGTGTGTGTGTATATATACGCGTATGCGGCACTCGTATATTAGAGATGTCTATCTATTTGTGTGCTTCGTATATGTGTGCACAAGGGGTGTCGACACGTCGTCAGAAAAATGATCGATCGATGCATTGCTCACCACCGTGTGAGTACTGTTCACTTCAGTGATTATAGTTAGTGTGCGCAATGGATTTTAGTTGTATATGTATGTGCTTCTTCTTCTCTTTGAATCTCTCAAGAGACTCACAAATATGTGTATAGGCAAAAAAAAAGAAGAAGAAGTCAAGCAATTCGATCGTGATTTTTTTTTCTTAGTCTCTCTCTCTCTCTATGTGCCATTGCACTCACAAATCACTGGTGTCGGAATTATAGAAACAGACGACGACGAAGAAGAAGAAAAATGGCTATATTTCTTCTTTGTGCCGACAGGATATGAAAATTAAAATCAAAAACATCAGAGAATGACAATATTCATGTCGGTATTTGATTTTTTACAATTAAAAAAAAGAAGAAGAAGACGACCGATGAAACAGTAGCACAAAATTATTCCCTAACGAAGAGGAAACATACGTGTCAATGCATATCTCAAAACAATTCTCAATTGTGCTAATATACTGTCAAAAGAAACAGCTAACTTCTATCTATCATTCAAATTATCATTTGCAAGCAAATACTTTTTTGCTAATGACTTGCGAAACATCATCAGATCATTTTCGATTGAGGTATACGTTCTTCTTCTTTTTTTCTTACGAGAGAACTTGATCCTCTCTCCTTCTCGCTCTTCGATTAACACATTGGTATTATCCACCATCGTTTCGCATCGATGCGTGATATTCTTTTAGTTTATAAGTATGTCGATGACAAAAGAAAATAAGAGAAGACGAAGAAAAGAAAAAGAGAAATATTCGAATTTGCTCTTCCTTCTTGACTCTTGCATATTAATAGACGTATATATATATATACATTATAAGTGTATAGAAAAGAGATAAAATAATCTCATTCGTCGTTGATCTCGAACAATTTGGATCAATGGGAATTTTTTGTCTTTCAGTAAACGAGAAAGTTGACCAACACAAGATCAAGAAAGCAAAGAAAAAGAAAAGGAAAGGAAAGAAAAGGAAAGAGAAAAAAATAAGAAGCTATATCGACAGACTAACGAACAGAAGGAGAGAGAAGGAGAGAAAAGGTACCATAACCCCATTGATCAATCTCATATTTCACAACAAATGTAAGAAGAATCTATCAATTTTTGATTTTAAAAAATATTTTGACTCGTTTCTTCTTCTTCTTCGTTTTCAAAACATAACAGTTTGTACATTTAGATTGATGATTTTATTCGATACACAAAACAAAAACTAATTTCAATATTTAGTCAATTGATTTATCATTTAAACAAAATAAGAGAAAGAACAAAAAAAAAGCCTTACTCTGATATAGAACACAACAGAAACATATCAATCTCTATCATCATCTATCATGATGAATCGATACCAACATCAACATCCAACAGCACATAATTTGAATACAACATTTCCATCAAACCATCACTTTCACCTTAGCAGTAGTACAACAACAACGACAACAACTGTCCTACAAACACCAATTGAAACATATTCATCAACAAATAATTCACTAGTTGATTTACAACAAACGAATCATTATAATATCATCGATGATAATTATATCTACAATCCTCCACCATCCTATTGTACAAAACATCATCCAATTTATCGTTCATGTACATTAGAATCTCAACCATCGACTATTTATGAAACATATTCAACAGCAACTACAGCAAATAATAGTAGCAATAATAATAATAATAATAATATTCCAGTTAATAATTATGAGCAACTTTGTATTGAAAATTCTCAAACATCTCCATCGTCTTCATCATGGTTAACAACAGCAAGTGATAATTCATCTTTATATCATCCAATTCAATCATTTGATCAATGTAATATCTATTTAAATAATTCTCAAATCAACGAACCAACCTATCGTGAATATTCATCGATTCCATTATCAACAAATGACACATCATCGTCATCATCAACAACATCATCAACATCATCATTTACAAATCCACTTCTCCCGCCAATATCAACTGTACAACAACAACAACAACAAACACAATATCGACAACATCCCGAACAGTCAACAACATTAATCGATGAAAAACCACTTGCTATCGTTGCTAATGAAGCGAAATATAAATGGATGCAAATCAAACGTACACCAGCGAAAACAGCCGGTAAAGAATCGTGATTCTCTCTTCTCCACCCTCTTTCGAACGCACACATATGTTCAGAAAATTTATTCTCATCTTGATAAAAACTTCGAAGTCGTTTCATTCTTCTCATTCATTTGTCGTCCTGAAATGTATTCCATCAGATACGAAGATAAATATTGTTTTCTTTTTTTTCTACATGCACGCATACAGGTGTCCAACAAATACGACGAGAAAGAATTTGCTTCTTCAATCTGTTTGAGTTTTTTTTTGTTGTTGTCTTCTCCTCTCGGTTTAATTCATCAGTTAGACTATCTAGCAATTGTCTAACATCATGTCACGAAAGATGATCGATCTAGTTCTCAAAAAGAAACGATCGATTCTTGATTAAAAATTATGCCATTTAAGAAACCGAGAGAGAGAGAAAGAGAAAAAAGATCAAAATAATCATCTATCATCAGCACATATTCGAACTTTTTTTTTTCTTCTCTTCGTCATCGTCAATGATGTTGTAACAGACAATGATAAGACAGCAACTTGTAGATATCGACATGTGTTTATTCTTTTTCTTCTTCTTCTTCAAGGAAAACCGACTGATTTTAATTATAATAATGGTACATCACTGATAAATGGCTCATCGACAAATATTATGATGAATAATAGTGCAGCTAATGCTGGTCGAACGAATTTTACAAATAAACAATTAACAGTAATGAAGACAACAAAGAAAAAACTTTGTATCAACAATCTCTTTTTTTTGTCTTTAGGAATTAGAAAAGGAATTTCATTTTAGTCGATATTTAACAAGAGCTAGACGTATTGAAATAGCTGCATCACTTCAATTAAATGAAACACAAGTGAAAGTAAATTCGATTTCGATTGGTTGAATAATCGAAAACTATTCGACCTTCATTCTAGATTTGGTTTCAAAATCGTCGAATGAAAGCAAAAAAACGACAACGTGAACGTATGAATATTTCTTTTTGTTTCTTCTTTTCAATTAATTTTCTTTTAATTTCTTTGCTTTAGCCGATGTACTCACATTCGATTCCATGTGAAATATAATCTGTATAAAAAGACAGTATTTTATCTTCATCGGTGTTGTTGTCTTTAAATAAAACAATTCGTTTTGATTTTCTCTTTTTTTTCCTCGCATTCTAATTGTCATTATTCTTGGTTGTTGTTCTTGTTGTTCTTGTTTGTTGTATTTACAAAACATGAAAAAAAAACAGATGAAAAACAAAAGTCATTCGTTTCGCATGAATAATTATTCAATTTAATCGAATAAGGTGTGGTTGTGATTTGTTGAAATGCCTAGAGGAGAGACACACAACTAGGTGCAGAAGATTACTTTCGAATATTGAGAAGATTTAGTTATGATAAGAAAATCGAGCAAGTGTCGGAAGTGATTGCATGAGATCAGAATGATGAATCAAGCGAATATTCTCATACAATGACAAGAAGAAGTTAATTCGATTACGTTGTTCGTTTGTCGGCAATGTATGTTTAGTTGTGCACCTTTGGGGATGACATCGATTAAACTTATTGTGATTTTGTATGTAAATTTGGCGAGAGAAAAGAGAAACCGCTCAGGGAATGTGGTTGCAAGCAACAATGTGTGAAATTGACTGAATCGGATGGACAAGCGAAAAGAAAGAAGGAGGAGAAGACAACGACGACGACGAACGGAATGTAATAATAAGATCAAACGATTGTGAAAGCGACATGTCAACAAAAAACAAAAGGAAGTTAAGAGTCATCTTTAAACTATTCAGTTAAGATGAACATTATCAGATTGTTTATAAGACGGATATGTTCAACATCCGAGAAAAAAAAAATGACATCAATCAAGTGTTTTTCGAATTTTATTTCTCATTGAATATGAATATTGAAAATAAAATTATATCGTATTGGATAGAACTCCGCATATTCTTGAATTTTCAATGAAAATAAAAACAGATATACAAAGTATTTTCTGGTAAAAAAGGATATTTTTAGACATTTGTTTTTCTTTTCTTCTCTTAATGTTATTTTATTAAGTAATTTAGCTAATAATAAGCATTAGACTAAATTGATAAAACAATCTCAACGATCATTAAGATTGTCTAAGTGAGTCTACTTTGGTTTAAAATTGATTTAGACATAATTTATTGCGTAGTTTTATTAATAACTCAACTCAATGGAATAACTAAAATGAACGGTTCGTTACATAAGAATAGACTAATATCATTGAAAGTTGTACTTAAATAAGTATTTACTAATTGTTTTTTTTTTGAATCCTTGAGTAAATTGCACTTTTAATACTCCATCATACTTTTCTGCCGTTCTTTTTTTGTATCTTGTTTTCTGATAAAATGCAAGGTTTTAACAGATTTCTGTTGAATCTCATTTCAATTAAACAGGTATCCAGGTGTTAATCATAGTAGAACAGTAACGAATTCCAGACGAGAAAAAAAACCGACCTATTTCATTTATAATCTTTGTCTACCGAGATCATTATAATCCTAGGTCTGAGGAGAAAGAAAAAGAAAACTAAATACGAAGGAGTGNCATTGTTATTTTTCATTGAACTGTAAAAGATCTCCTTTGATTAAATTTATGCTGCATATTATCATCAAAAAAAAGAGAAAAACAAGAAATTTACTTCTTTTCTTCTAGGATTATATTCTTATGTGTTGTCGACAGAATATTTCTTTTTTAATCATGAACTAGTCGGCAAATCAAAAACAATTTTTTTTAAAAATAACTTTCACATGTGAACTTGATTCCGAGGTGTTGACAAAAATTTTACCATTTTGACTTAAAGACTGAACTCTTTGATCTTATAATTTTCTTTAATTTCAAATTAAAAAATTANTCATTATAATTAACCAAATTGNTAAACATCGGTTTGAGGAAGTTTACTTTGAAGAACTCGGATTAGAGAGTGTGAATTTCATAAGTAAATATCCGGTCTATATTATTCAAGTTTGGTATTTATTATTTAAGCAGACTGGACAATCTGTCATATTAATATTAGTAAAATCAGACTTGTATTTATCCTTTGTTGAATAGAATGAAAAAAAGTTATGAAGAAGAGATTTTTTGTTTCTTTTTCTTGAGCTTANAAACATGAAGAACATCTTTTGCCTAAGAAGATTATTATTTTTCATAGTTTGAATTTAAACATGTTTATCTTAGCTTTTTTTTTCATATCCCCGACGTTTAGAAAGAAAAGAGAAGAAAAAAATGTCTCTTTCTTTCCTTTGACTATCTTTTGTTGAACGGCTGAAATACCGTTTTTTCTTTCTTTTTCTAGACTTAGTCGAAAGCAACATAATACCAAAGACTCAACCTCTTCCTTTTCTTCCTTTTTCTAATTTGCCGGGCTTCTTTTTTTTTCTCTTCTTCATCTACGTCATAAAAAACAGCAGAACTCATCATGATTTCACATTTGACAGTTACTTATTTTCTTTTCTGTTTTCTTCTAGACATATCACGAAGAGGGAAAAGAGTTGAAGTTGAATTATATATAGTTTTTTTTTATTTATTTCGTTTATAAAAACAATGGCATTATTATTCGATACAAGCAATTACGGTGCCGGAATCAATATTTCGTCAGATGGTCTCATTGCTCGACGTACGAATGGTTTTGCAAATGCAATTGTGTTTTCTAATCGTCCATTGAATGCATTCGAAAAAGTCACATTCGATATTCAACAACAGCCGGGCTCGATTTGGCAAGGTTCATTACGTTTAGGTTTATATGCTGGCCATCAGCTGCCAACAAGTGATCTACCTTTATCAACGATGGAATTGAGTTTAAATCCATCGTATACAATGGTTTCAATTGAAAAATATCTTCATTTATATAATGGTATTCGTTTAACAGTTTGGTTAACGAAAAATCATTGTTTAAACTATGCGATTAATAATGTTCTTCGAGGAACATTGATTGATAGTACACAAATCGATGAAAATAATAATCATAATAATAATGGTCTTCGAACTTTTCGACTTGTTTTTGATCTTTTCGGAAATACGATTANAATTCAGTTGATTCGAGATGGTATTGTCGATTTAATTTAATTTTCTAAGTTTCTTGTTTTTCTTTTCTTGGAAATTAGATGACGTTGTTCCATATGAAATTAAAGCTCGCGGACCGGATGCTATTCGACATTTTCAAACAGCTTGTGATACCGGTACAATATCAGTACGTCGAACTCTTTTGTTAACAGTTGGACCAAAATCAAGTGGAAAAACTCAATTGAAACAATTTCTCGTTACTAATGATGAGATGTAAAAAATAAAAGCAAAGCTCCTTTTTCTCAAGAATATTGTTTTTTTTTTCTTTTTTTTTTAGTAATGACAATTTATCAACAGATCTTTCATCGTCATGTTCAATAAATATCGATCAATCACATACATGGTCATTGACAAAATCGAATCATCATCGACGATTGAATTCTCTTTCAACATTGATTCATGATTTTAGTAAAAAAAAAAGCGAAAACAATACATAGAAAACAGACAGATAATCGGTCATTTTTAGATGAAAATGAAACAGCCAAAATTCATATCGAACAGCAAGAATATGAATCTCAATTAGTTCATAATATTATTTTGAATTTATTAAAACGACGTTACGAATTGCATACAGTTCACGAAAAGAAAGATAAAGTTTGTTTGATGAATTAGACTTTATTTTCAAAGAAAACATATCGAATTAATTATTATTGATTTAGAATTGGAAAGAAACCTTACTTGATGATTTCAAACTTGTCTATCCAACGTCAGTCGTTCCGTCGATGATACGAACTCTTGTTGAAAAACAATTAGTACAAATTAAATCATCAGATCCTCATGCTATCCTAGCGAATTTAATGAATAGTAACGCGAATACGAGTCAAACTGAAGAATCCGAAAATGACAATTCAAAAGATGCACAACGACTACGTTTAGATCTGTGGGACATGCCTGGCTCCACATCATCTTGTGGAATAACACATCAAGTTGTTTGAAATGTTAATTCAACGAATTGAACTTATTTTCATGTATTTATTTTAGATTTTCCTATCATCAAGAGCCATTTATTTGCTTATTTTTGATTTAACTAAAGAATTGGATCAACCATCTGATTGGAACAAAGTAAGTTTATATGAATCTCTTATGATCCGTTTGATCTCGATATTTGTGTTTTTTTAGGAAATAACCAATCTCGAACATTTAAGTTTCATAATGCATTCGATCTATTGTTATTCAGCAAATATAAATCAAATTCAATCATCCGATGATGAAAGTACCGAACATCGTCTATCGCCACCGATTATTCTTGTGGGCACACATCGAAATTCATTTCCCAGTACTAATAAAAATCTAATCGTAAGATTCAATTTCAAATCAAAGAGAAAAAACAAAAGTAAAGTCTAATTTTTAATAAATAGATTGAAAATAAAATGGCTGAAATTCGAACGATGATTTCGACGAAACCTTATGCTAAACATGTTGTCGATCGATATTTTGCAATTGACACACATCGACCTGATGCAGTCGATTATGAACAAGTTTGTTTGAATTATTTAGAAATAAATGTTTATCAATTGATTTTGATTCAGATTGATCAGTTGAAACAAATAATCGAAGAAGTGACTCTCAATGAATCATATATTGGCGAACAGATTCCAACACGTTGGTTAGAATTCGAAATTGATCTTAATCGTTTGAAAAAACATCAAGAAAATTTCTATGCTTCACTCGATCAAATCTGTGAAATAGCTCGAACACAAAATATCTGTTCATCGGATGAATTAAAAACTTTACTGGATTTTTATCATGATCTTGGCGTTATTGTCTATTTCGGTAATAGTCAAGATATGTTCTTGAAAAATACACTTATTCTTCGGCCACATAAATTAATTGAATTAATTAAAAAATTCGTTTCAAATCCATCGGCAGATAATCAAACGGATGACGGCATTCTCGATGAACGAACATTCGAACAGCTTTGCCAACCATTCATCGAACAAAAACAAATCTTTTTAGCACTTTTGAAAAAATTCGATTTATTATGTGAAAAATATTCACCAGCAAATACAACACTATGCAAACAATATTATGTACCGAGTTGTATTAGAAAGAATTCAATGGAAAAATATACGACAGACAAAGATGATCAATCGGTTGTTTTCTATTATCTCTTCGATGGATATTTACCTGGTAAAACAAAAAAAAAACAATTTGAGAATGTTTTCCGTTAAATTCATTTCGTTATTCGATTTTGTAGAAAGTCTCTTTCATCAAATACTCGTACGAACAATAAAATGGACGCAAACAAATCACGGTTCATCACCGAAATTATCCTATCGTCGTGGAAAATTTCTACTCGATGATCAACATATTCTCATTCTAACAGCATCATCAATGAAATATGCTCGAATGAAAGTGCAAATTCTTCGAATGAACTCGAATACGAACACAAATAATTCCCCATCGTCAACAACGAATCAAACCAAAACACAAGATGAAAATAATACTCAACTGGCCGATCCGAATCTTGTAGCTAAAATTCGAAAATTTCTTGAATCATTACTCAACGAATTGAAATCGACGTGGATACGACGTCTTGCATTTCAATGTATGATTGTTTGTCCATGCGGAAAAATATGTGATCTACATAAAACTCCTTATTGTACGAATAATACATGTTTGCATTTTCTCAATCTTGATCATTGTCTTTCAAATCCTGTACGTATTTAGTTTGTTTGTTTTTTTTTTAAACGAATATTTTGCATTTTTTTTTTCTGCTCAAGATTGTTGAATGTTCATTCCGTCGTGTTCCAACAAATCAATATCGTAATTGGTTTCCGAAATTGGCAACAACACGTGCCGTGCCTATCATCGATATACTCTACGATCAAAAATCGATGAATCATTTTTTTGAAGANTCAAATCTACCGAGTTGGATTCGATCGACAGCTAAACTTCTTTCAACATCCGAAGTCAATGTTAATCTAACGAAATTCTCGAGTGAAAATCGTACATGGACAATTCTTGCACGTAAACTTGGCTATCAACAGTCAGTGATTGATCAATTTTCGTTGAGTCGTAATCCGAGTTTACAATTAATAACTGATTGGATCGTACGTAGTGGTAATTCATCGTTAGCTGTCGATATGTTATTAGCAACAATGAAACAAATCGGTCGAGATGATCTAGTTGAAATAATTTCACGAGAAAAAGAAGCACAATATCCTTCGCCAGCTGTTTTTCTTAGTTATCAATGGGATATTCAAGATGAAGTCAAAGAATTACGAAATTTTCTTGAATTAGTCGGATTTACTTGTTGGATGGACATGGGACAGATTGGTGGCGGTGAATTACTCTATGAAAAAATCGAACATGGAATACGAAATGCAAAAGTTGTTATCTGTTGTATAACGCCGATGTACATCGTTTCGAATATGTGCCAACGGGAATTGATTCTAGCTGATATGTTAAAAAAGCCAATTGTACCTGTTATGTTCGATGTTACACTATGGCCTCCAATGGGACCGGCTAGCCTCATTCTTTCTCAATTAGCTTATGTTGATTTGAAAGGTAAACGAGTGCGCAATTGAGTTCAATCTTTCAATGTCCTTATTTGTAAATCTAGGTGCTGGAGGACATGGTGGAAGTGGTAAAACAGCAGATTTACAAGGACGTTATAATGAAATTGCGTCGATTGTATCTCGTCACACGACATCATCATCACCGAGTACATTTCGTCGTCTTGTGCATTCGTCATCACTTGATAAACGTAATACAGTACGTGCGAATTCAGCAAATGCTGCTGGACTAACAGTCGCACGACATGTCAAAGCAACAAGAAATCATCATCGACAAACGAATGAATCAGAAAATTCCAATGAAAGTTCAAATGATAGTATGAGCGAAGATGATTTCTATTACGATTATAATGAGCCGAATGAAAATGATTTTCATCGTTCAAGACCAATTGAACCGATATTGACAGCAGCCAATGTCGGTCCGCCCGTTGGCACGTCTCTCAATCAACAATTTCAAATACGTAGTTCAGTTCATCTCGAACATCGACTCGGTCCAATGACAATTCATCATCAACAACCGAATATAAATAATCGAATTGCCAGTTGTGCTGTTTGTAATATTCTGTGATGTTGTTTTTCATCTCATTATTCGTTCCTAAGTTTTTGTTTTTCGACAAACAATATATATATTTATTTATTTCTCCTCACTGAAGAAGAAACAATCAAAAAAAACGTGACAGTCTGAATGACATATTCACAAACTTAATTAATTGTGATCATGACATTCAACAACAACAAAAAAAATGAAGCCATCCGATGCCTATAGTAATTATCGTTTTTATTTTTGCATCGAAATTCACGATAATAATAAGAATAATTGGTTCACTGANGTAAATGGAAATATTAAAAGGAGCCGATACAATTAGTTCTGTTTTTTTTTTCAGGNCGTAACACGAGAAAATCATGAGTACAATGACTCATTAAAGTAGCCGATGACTAAGAATAATCTTGCACAACACATGAGTAATTTCGCTATGTTTTCGTTGTTGTTGTTGTTGTTTTCATTGATTCATTAACTAATTCAAATGGCGGATATCGATGAATCGATTACGAAGAAAGTGTTAAGTGATGATTTACCTCCGTTGGATATTCTTCGACAGATGATTCAATATGAAACATCATTGCGTTTATCCGAATCAGTTCAAGAACTTTTCGATTTACATCACAAAGATGATAATGCTATAACGTAAATTTAAAAAAAAATCAAATACGAATAAAAGACTTTTGCTTTTTTTTTTCTTTGTTCGAATGAATAGAATGATATTGGATTTAATTCAGCAGCATGTTGTCGAACATTTCGGATATAGTCATGTAAATGCATTACGAACAGCTGTAGCACGTTTTCCAGATGATCCTGTCATAAAAGAAGCTTTTTATAGTATGTCAATTTCGAATAAACCAATCGGAAATCAACGTTTTGTGATTTGATTTCAGTTAAGCATAATAAAATCACTCAGGGTCTCATCAATCAAGGTCAATGTGCTCGCGATGTAAAACTCTTCACATTGGACGGCGAACCGACCACATTACTCTCACAAATTAAAGCCAATCAACCATTAGTACTTCTAGCCGGTTCAAGTACCTGACCTCCATTTCTGGCGGCTGTCGAACGAATCAAGTAAAATTTCAATTATTTCCTCCTTTTTCTTTTTTTTCGAGATATTTTACCTTGTAATTTAACTTTAGTCAATTGTTTCGTTCGCATTCGCCAGTTTTGTGCTTGTTGACAATTTATATTGCCGAAGCACATGCACGTGATCAATGGCCAGCTGGAAAGACCATTTCCTGTGTCGATCAACCGACAACTCTCGAACAACGTCTTGAAAATGCTCGTCAATTTCAAAAACGAGTTCATTTCGAAATGCCAATACTTGTTGATAATATGGACAATAGTTTTCATACGACATATGGCTGTTGGCCATTTCGTTTCTATGTTATTCATCAAGGCAAATTAGTCTACAAAGCTGAACCAGGAGAAACAACATATACATACGATTTAGATGAGCTAGATCAATGGATTGAAAACTATTATCAACAGTTGAAAAATTAAATTTATTCGATTTAATTTCGAAATATTTTATGATAATTGTGTAACGAAAGGCATGTTCAATGTTTGTTCACAATTGGAAAAGAAATTTTTTACATTTCGAAATTAAATCGAATAAATCACAACGATGTTGAGAAATTGTTTCGGTTTTACTTTCTTCGTTTTTTTTTTGTAAATAAAACATCTGATCGACATACNCACATTCATCTTTCATCGAGAAAGTCAATGAGGGGATCAACTTGTTTCATGCTAAGAATGTTGTCTAATCGATAATCCTTGTCCAGATTGGCTTTATTTATACATTGTATTGCTCGATATTTGCCATTTCGAACATTAATAATGTCATGAAAAGAATAATAATAACAATAACAATCAGAATAAAAGAATAAAAGAACGAACGAACGAACCAACACTCAAACTGTCCATGATACAACATTAGATAAAAGAACAACGGAAAAAAAAAAGAAGAAGAAGAAGAAGAAGAAGAATTGATAACCAAATCAGCACACGATTAACCGAAGATTTCAATCAATCGAATCAATAAGCATCATTANGACTTCAATATACATATATGTGTCAAGAATTCACAATCGATTCTTGACATATATTTTGAATAACAGTTACTTGNCAAGTGTAGAAAAATAAAAACAATCTTATAATTAATCGATTCAATCGTACGAAATACATACACACACATATATATCATTACTTGAATCAAGCAAGTATTTTTCTATTATATGCCATCATATCTAACTAAAATCCCATTGTAATCAATTAATTCTTTCGAAGTTTTTTCTTTGTTTCACATGACCTATTCGTTTCGTTTTTTTCATTTTGAACATGTCTATATTCTAATCTTTCAAATTTGACATTTCATCGAAATAATACATAGATATTAGTTTTAATATCGTCTTGCGTTAATTCGCATGTATATTTGAACATTCGAGTAAAAATGTAAAATCTTATGTAATCATTTTCAATTGAAATTTTTCTTCGAGAGTGGGAGAGGAAAAAATGAGGTGAAAGAGGAGGAAGAAGAAAAAGAATTTCTGATTTTTAATAAAACAGTTTCGAGGTAAGGTAATTCAATACTATTGATTTATTCAGATGAAAGATTTTGAAGAATATAAAAGCTTTGATCATTTTCTCAACTTCATTGATTAATATAAAAAGACAAGAAAAAAGGGCAGAAGAGAGAGAAAAACACGACTCGTCAATCCATTGTGAGCGTTGTTTTTTGTTTATTCGCATTTATTTTCCTCAATTTTTCTTTCCGCTAAACATCCTGTTGATCATTATTGACGGAATAGTCGAAGAAAAAAAAGGTCAAAATCATTGCTAAATTCCCTATCCATCGACGCACTTTTTTCCTCTCTTTCTCTGGTGTGTGCCACATTAATCATTATCGTACATCTAATACATGCAGGTATCGTACATCGTGCCGCCCTTCTCTCTCTCTCTCTCTCTCTTTCAACTAATGATTGCGTAAGNAAGAAGAGAAAAAAAGCTGATCGAAAGAAAAAGAATAAACAAATCTATCACAAACACGATTCAGTCGCGGAGTGGTTCTCCCGGTTTCTTTTTCGTTTCATTTTGCTTCCTAAGTTGGCCAAATTTGAGAAAGGAGAGAGCAAAAAAATCGTCGTACAAAGTCGAAGTATGTTAATTTACATTAAGACAGTCATTAGCAAACTGAAATAGCTTGGAGGAAAACCTTGAAGATATATCGAAATAAAAATCAAATTACTAACATCGATCGAAAATTGGGTAGAAAAAAAAATAATAATAAAAGAATTTCTTTACACTCGCTTCTATTTATTTGATGACAAAACTAATAGCTGTCATTGTCAATATGATGACAACAATAACAAAAAGATTTTTCGAAAGGAATATCTTGTTCTTTCTTCGTTTTTTTTCTCGCCCTTTTTTCTTTTCTTCCTCCCTTTCTCTCTCTCTCTCTCTCTCTCTCTCTCTCTTTTTTCTATTCGCAATGGTATTATCGACGAGTAAAATACGCTGTTCAATTTTCGAATTGTTTCCGCACGAGGAAATCTCAAAGCAACAACGGTCTGTCTGTCTGTATAGAAGAATCGAGTCTTATTGAAGAGAACCGTTGAGTAAAGTTCTAACTTGTTTTGACAGTAATCTGTCAAAAAGAAAACAGAAAACTGAAACTAGTCATATGATCAAATCGAGTCTTCGATTATTTTTTTTCTTTCTCCCTCCTTTTCTCTCTTTTTTTCTGTACAAGTGAATCGTGTGATATATATATATATATATATATATAAGTTTATGTCTTCAGATCGATGCGAAACACTTGTTTAGCCGTTGTCTTTCATCGATGGTCGAGACCTCGGTGTTTATTATTTGGATTTTTATATTCAAATTTTTAAATATTCAATCATTTGATGACCAAAAGTAATGAATAACAAACGCGATTTGCTTTGATTTTTTTATTGATATTTCTAGTTTTCCGAATGATATTCGTTTGAATACAACATCAGGCCTATTTCAAGGCAAACAAACTCTATTAGAACATATTTCCATTCATCAATATTTCGGCATTCCATATGGAGAAAAGCCAGTTCGTTTTCAAAAGTCTCTTCTACGAAAATACAATTCAACATCAATCATTCAAGCTACTGACCGAACACCGGCTTGTATACAAACATCAGGTGGACTTTCCTACGGTCCATTTGATCTCATCGATATGTACGATGAAGATTGTTTGACATTAGATATTTATATTCCAAAAATTGAATCATCCACTGCAAAAGCTATTATGGTCTTTTGTCATGGTGGTTCGAATCAAGTCGGTTCAGGTTCATTGTTCGATGGAAGTGCTGTGGCTGCTCTTGGCGATGTTATTGTCATAACAATAAATTATCGTTTGAATATTTTGGGTTTTCTCACGCCGAACACAGATATCATGTCGGGAAATTATGGTCTCTATGATCAATTATTAGCATTGAAATGGATTTCATTGAATGCGGCTAATTTTCATGGCGATTCGAAACGCATAACCTATGTTGGACATTCGGCAGGTGCTGCAAATGCAATTCTACTTGCCATGTCGAAACATTCTCAAGGTTTAATAGCTCGAGTTATTGCTCAAAGTGGTTGTCCATTAAATGAATGGTGAATAGGAAAAACTAAACATTTGTTTTTTATTATCAATTTTTCTATTTGAATCCTAGGGCAATTGATCGAAATCCTAAAATTCGTTTTAATCATGTTCTACAAGAAAATCAAATGAAATTAAATGATAAATATCTTGATAATAATCTTCAATATTTAAAACGTTTCCCATCAAGTCATTTTCAATATAAAAATCAATCTGTTTTCGATGTTCTACCTGAATATCCGTAAGAAAACAAAAACATCTTCGAATTTCTAATCATTTTTTTTTCGTTCTCGTCTCTCAAAGATTTCCAGTCATTGATAATGATATAATATCATCCAATCTCGAAGAAACTATTCATTCAGGCCCATTGACTAATATCGATATTTTAATCGGAGTTACAGCCGATGAATCTGTTCATTTTGCTAAAGAACATATTTTCAATCATTATATACCGAAAAAATATCGTTCAAAATATGCATCATGGCTTCCTTATCGATCAACATCGAAAGATACTTCGATATCATCATCTCTAACAGCCACAATCAAAGAAATCTATTCTCATATACAGAAGAGTCAATACATGAAAACGTATTTGCAAATAAATTATCCCAATTATCTTTGTTTCTACGATGAAATTCACGAACGTTTTTTTCCCGATAAATCTCATCAACATAATCTAACTGCTCTGGTGCGAAGTTACACAAATCTAGTCAGGTAAAACCAAACACAAAAAAAAAATTCATTAACAAATAACAATTATTATTGTTATTCCCTAGTGATTTGATGTTTTATTACGATCTTGTTCGATTTCTTCATGAACGTTTAAAATCGAACATATTTTCATCAACTTATGTTTATTATTATACGAATCCGCCGATATTTCAATTTGGATACTTCTCTCAATTAATACCGAATATGGTCGGACATTTTGCTGAATTAGATCTTATTTGGGGTAGTCCGTTTTTTTCCGATCGTAAATCATCGATTAAAGTTCGTAAACCGAAAACATTTTATACGAACGAAGAAATTGAATTGAGTCGAAAAATGATTTTATATTGGACGAATTTTGCTAAATTTGGCAATCCAAATGATAGGAAACATTTGCCTATTCATTGGCCAATCTACGAACAAACCAATAGATCATTTATTAATTTTCATGCCGAACAAATTCGTATTGAAAATGCATTTTTCGAAGAACGTTTTCAATTTTGGGAGATTCTATCTCATCGACATAAATGTCGACCGTTTCGTTGGTATCATACGAGTCTCTTAGTTGGCATCTTCATTTTCACACTTTTATTAATTCTTATTTATATTTTTTATAATACAAAACGATCACGTCGAAATATCAAACCTGTCGATTTGACAAGTCATCAAATTCGAACTGCTTATCAATATCTTCCAACAGTTGTGACTTGATTTTAAAAATCGTTTCATTCTTTCCTTTTTTTCTCTCTCTCTTTTTCGTGATGAAGAATATATAATTATGTTTAGTTCAGATTGTGTCAATAAATCATTTGCTTTTTTTTGGGGAGAGGGAGTTTGATTTTATCGTAAGCGAAAAGTGTATCATAAATTGAGTTGAAGCACCAGAGAACGAATTTTGTGCCATTCTCTTTATACGTTTTATTTCACCGATGAAATTGATAGAGAACGCAAAATGTCGACAATGGCAATACTGGCCGAATGAAAATTTCCTTCGTCTGTACGGTATGTGTTTTTTTATGCCCTCCTATCTCGCGACAGTAAGTTTAAAATGTGAAAAAAAAAGAAGAATGTGATAGGTAGAAAAAGAACGTTGAAGAAAGAGAGAAAAGAAAAATAGAAACTCATGCAGACATACGCGTATAGGTGTATGATTCGTTCGTATACGTCTTGACCGACGTGAGAGAGAGAGAGTAGTGGACAAACTGTGTACTCTGCGCGTGTTTGTCTATATTCGTGTTCTTTTGCATTGAACGCGACATATTCAAGGTTATATGAATAATCTTTTTTTGTGTGTGTCTAAACAAGAATCAAAATGGTAAGAAGATTTTTCGAAAGAAAAAAAGCGAAGGAAAAATGTTTTTGTTTTTTCATCGATATAGAACGGTGGCTATGCAAATGGTTATGGTGATGATCGAAGTGATTCGCAAAGAATTACTTCGTATCGATCGGCTGTGAGTCGAGATCATTCTCGGCCAGCCTATCGATCGAAACGAAAACGTATTGGAAATGATATTGATTTGAATGAAGTCAATCCTGATCTTGTCTATGTAAAAATCATAATAACGAGGAAGAAACAAAACCACAAACTAATATTTTTTAACATTTAGGACGAACATAAAGTTTCAATTGACGAACTTGTTCATCGATATGATACTGATCTACGTGAGGTATGAACGAAAATGTCGAAAAGAAACGTTCTTCTCTTATGAATTTTATCTGTCGAAATTCTAGGGCTTAACAAAAATTCAAGCAAAACAACGTTTAATCGACGAAGGTCGAAACTATGTTGAACCGCCACATGTCAGTGTGTCGAAATCATGCGAACGTTTTTGGTTACAACCTTATATATTCTTCATTTCAATCTTATCACTTTTGGCTATTCTATGTTTTGTTGCCTTTGCTATTCAATTAAATACACGTCAAGAAATGACCTATGAAAATGTAAGACAAAAAATACCTTTTTTTTTCTTTCTTTCATTCATTCTTAACAATGTGTCCAATTTTTCAAGCTTTATATGTTGATTGTATTGATCATCTTCATACTTTTGCCGAGTATATTTACGTTTGCTGTTAGTCACATAAGTGCCAACAAATTACAATATTTACGCTATCAAATCAAACAAGTAAGAATATAGATTTCGGTATCTAATCAAAGTTATTTCGTGTACAGAAGAAAAAGATCAGTAGACAAATGTAATAAAAACGAAGAAGAACGAGAGAGAGAGATGGAGAGAGAGAGAAAAAGAAGCGGAAGCCCTCCGATTATCGTCAGAGGACGAATGGTATGTTTAAAGGAAAAGAACGATGATATGTGTATTCATGTTCGGCCTTCTCTTAAACATCACATCATAATATAAGATTGTTGAATAATGAGAATGATCCTTCGAAATCGATAGACACATTTCGAATGAAGCAATGATGACATTTCGAAAATTTCTTACTGACATATTATTATATATTGTTTATATCATCATTGCAAATTTGCGTTAGTTATCTTTCGAAGTAGTTCGTTTTTTTTCTTTTTGTATATTTCCTTCTAATCCACTGAGTCTCGATTGTGTTGTTCTTGATGTTTGATTATAACAAACATAAAGTCTCCTATTGAAATAAATATTACGAAGAAAACAACGAGACGAATATGTTGCTTTCATCGATTTATTTGATTAATTTATTCATCATTATTATCATCAATGGACAAGATATATCATGTGAACCCAAAGAAATCTGGTCGTGGACACCATGGTTTAATTTTCATAAACCATCGATTAAAGGCGAATATGAACTACATACAGCCATACGTACTCGTCATCCGAATATAGTCTGTGCTCAACCACATGCTGTTTCAGCTGTTAATCAAGCCGGTGTTCATATGAATGATACACTCGATATGATTCTTCTACGTTCATACGANATTTTCTGTTTGAATAGTTACGATCCGAGATATCAGAAAAAACTTTGTGATGATTATAGCGTTCGTTATTGTTGTCCAATTATATATACACCACCAATTAGATCTGTAATAACAGCAGCAGTGCTTACAATGACAACAACAACAACGACAACAACAACGAAAACAACGACGACAACGACAACAACACCTTTCAATCCAATTCGAGATTTATTCATTGGTGATCGTCCTCATACGAATTTCATTGCCACTAATCAATCACAATTTGTTCAGCCGAAATGTGGTCTCACATCACGTTCGAATCCATTGCCATCGAATACTCGTACGGGTTTTTTTATGAATTTTTTTAATTCAATGCTTTCAAGAATCATCAATGGCGCTGAGACACGTCCCAACGGATGGCCTTGGCTTGTTTCAATAGGAATTCGATATCGTAGTGCAAATGGTTTATGGCAAAATCGAACACATATCTGTGGTGGAACACTAATCGAACATTCGCACGTTCTCACAGCTGCACATTGTCTCGAACAGAAAATCGACGATCGTTTCGTGCCATTTACAACAACGAATCCAACATTGGAATCGTTTTTCTTCTTACGTATCGGCATACACGATATTCGTTTTACTCGAGCTCAAGAAGTTTACGGTGCTCGACGAATATTCGTTCATGAACGATTCGTTTCGAGTACATTTGAAAATGATGTCGCAATTATTCGTCTCGATCGACCTGTTACATTTACTGAACGTGTTGCATCGATATGTTTGCCAACAAATAATCTAACGCCCGGTTTGCAAGTGACTGTTGCCGGTTGGGGTACAGTTGCTGAAACTTCACGTGTTCATTCGAATGTTCTTCGACAAGCTCATGTTAATATTCTACCAGCGACGAATTGTCGCGTCTACAGCGACGTCAATTTCGATACAACAAGACAATTATGTGCAGCAGCTTTAGATTGGTCGAAAGATACTTGGTAAATTTTGAATTTTGTTCAAACAAAATAAAGATAAAAGAAAAAAAAATGTATTCTGTATTCAGTGCTGGCGATAGTGGTGGACCATTGATGTTTCAAGAGAATGGTCAATGGTTAATCGGTGGTATTACATCGTATGGTTATGGTTGTTCAAAACGTGGATTTCCTGGTGTCTACGTTCGTACGGTGCCGTATCTAACATGGATCAAACAGAAAATGTTGAGCACTTATTAGATTGTCGATGACATAACATGATTCGTCTCGTTTGAAAATTGAAATCACTGCTAAATACCTTCATAAATAAATCATTTCTATATATTTTTTTCTCTCTCGTGCGCGCGCGTTTGGGTTTCGTTTTTTTTTCTTTTTTTTTCTCTTCGAAAAAATATTGTTTTTGATTCGATTGTTTTCTATTGTTTTAGCAAGTCGATGTTAAACGTGATGGCGAATGGCAACGGGTCAATTCGGAAGATCTCGTACGTGGAGATATTATTCACCTACGTGGTGGTGATCGTGTCGCAGCTGATATTCGAATTGTGCATACGACCGGTCTTCTTGTCGATACGTCGATAATAACAAAAGATTCCGATCCCGTACCGAAATCAGCTGATTACACCAATGCTAATCCATTGGAAACCAATAATTTACTATTATCAGGAACGAGTGTATGTGCTTTTTTTTGTTTGAGTGAAGATTCGAAGTTTGTTTGTTGTTTTAAGGTTACATATGGATCAGCTATTGGAATTGTTGTTCGAGTTGGTGAACATACATTATTAGGCAAAATGACGAATACAACTGAAAGTAAATATCATGAGAATTAATTTCGAATGATTTTCTCTCGTTTTTTCTTTCAAGGTCTGGATCCTAAACGAACGATCTATGCACGCACAATTCGTACTTTATTCTTGTACTGTACAGTATTTGGTCTTGCACTTGGCGTTGTCTTTTTCATTATTCTCTATTCAACTGGTTACTATTGGTTATATGCTATTCAAATTATGATCTCAGTTTACATAGCTTGTATACCAGAAATCTTACCTGCTATTATACATGTAAATAAATTCGATAGATTTTTTTAAAAAAATATGAATATTCTCTTGTGTTTTGTTTAGTTGTGTTTGACACGTACAGCACAACATATGGCAACAAGAAATTGTCTTGTCAAAGTTATCGATGCGTTGTACGATCTTGCTTGTACAACGATTCTATTCGTTGATAAATCGGTATTGACAAGTAATAAAATGACTGCAAGTCAGATTTGGATACCATCGAATCAAGTGCGAATTATCAATGCAGCACCAACAGAAGATCCTGATAGTAAAATNATTTTACAAAAGCAAAGTCAATCAAACGTTTATGTTTGTTTTTTTTTAGTTATACAAGAATGTATGCAAATGTCTGGCTGGCAAACATTGATGCGTTCGGCTATACTTTGTAGTCGTGCTGAATATTTTACTGATCAGCATACGGCGAAAAAACACGCACCATTCGGTGAATGGTTCGTTGTTTTGATATTGTTGTGCAAAGAAAATGATTTTTAAATTCTAGGGATGGTGATGCACGTGAAATAGCTATTATAAAATATGCTGAATACGCTGAATTAGATATAGCTGCTATTCGTCAATTATATCCTCGACAGAATATTCATCCATTTACAACAGAAAATAAACGAATTGTTTGTATTTTGTTTTCGTACGAAAATAGAAAAGCGAATTGTCGCGTTTTTTTTTGCTTTGAAAGGAATCATTTCATATGAATAATGAACCGAATATGGAAGGAATGCATCTCGATTGTATGATGGGCGCACCTGAACGAGTTTTTCATCGATGTGCAACTGTCTTTTTAAATGAGGAAGAAATACCCAAAGATGACGATCTGGTTCTCGAAAGAATGTTCAATGAAAGTTTGATTCAAATGGGTTCACTTGGCGAAACTGTGCTTGGTATGTGTTCATGTTATGATTGTTTTT
>JGI26531J51214_10000662_pt1 | contig 26112 bp, 39 predicted proteins | sample ThiBiot_500_biof_2_FD_51214 | JGI IMG/M metagenome (IMG submission 51214)
ATTTCTTTGTTTTATATAGATATGTATATAAAGACATCATATAAAGATATACAAAAATAGACGAGAAAAACAACGGGTTGAATATTACGTCAGACACCAAATGATGAATGAGATGAAAATGATGACGATATGAGAAGAATATGTTGATGATGTACTGTTATCCTGCTGCTCAAAATTATTGACATTCCAAATAATTGCCGGTCGACGATGATAATAAGGTATTCGTTCCCTCCAATAACTGTTTGTTGTTGTTATTAGTGAAGGATAACGTTTGGTTGTTTGAATAATAATCGGTTGTTCAGTAGTTGTACTTTCATCAATATCATCATCGATATAAACATCATTTTCACCGTAATCATAAAATGCTGTATTCGTATCTTCATTGGAAATGTCCTCTTCATCAATTGGAGTTGTCGTACGCACAGTTGTTGTTGTCGTCGTAATAGTAGTTGAAGTGGTGGTGGTGGTGGTAGTTGTTGTAGGTATTTCGTCGGTTGAATCGTCATATCCATAATCCGAATAATCAGCTTCATTATCATTTGGATAATCGTCGAATGTTTCATTGAGATGTTGAATAATAATATTCGATGCAGTCGAACTTTTAACATTCCAACCGACGGTTGTTCGAGGCTGATTTCCGATGATCAATGATTTTTGTTTGATTTCTTTGATAATCCATTGTAATTTTAAACTCAATGGTTTGTCATAAGAACTTCGAATCGATGATCTATTCAAAAATGAAAAATACATCTTCATTTTCTCTCATTTTGCTTACTTTTTTCGATCATCATCCGTTACTGAACTTCCCGTCCAACATTTCGTTCCATTCCTCGCCGATACTCCTCTCGTTTGACAGATTCTCTCCGGTAGATTCTTCCAAAACGACCGATATGTGCTCAGTACTTGATTGATATACAAAATTTGTTGATCTAGTAAAGATAATGATAACGTTCTACTCGATTGATCATCTGTTTTTTGATTGAATGAGTATGTTTGACGTCGACTACGTCGATGACCACATTGATCAATGATCTATAACCGATAGACACGTGTATATTCAAGAAAGAGATAACTATGATCATACGTCTTTATTTTGTACACCGCCTGAATTAAAAAAATTCATCACTGCATCCGATATAGTCAAGCCAATTGATGAGAATACTTTTTCAATATTATTAAAATAATCAATATTTTCTATTGAATCTAAATTGAAAGGAGAAAGAAAATCTTTCGTGACAAAAAAATCAATCGAATGATTTTTATTTACCGAGAAAATTCGTCCAAATTTCATCGATTAAAGTCACATTAATCAGACAACTTTCAATAATATTTATACAATTGGATAAACACGGTAGTTCTGTTCTATCCGAACAGAGATTACAAAACGATAGTTGCATGTACGAATCAATACAATGATCATCGGCTGTCACACTCTATAAAATAATCGTTTACATATTGTGTGAGAAGAAAATGAAAATAAATTTCTATGTTCTTATTTGTTTGCATGACTAATTTCTTTGTCACACATTTGTCTTACCGTCGAGAGAATTTGTACGAATTCATGTGTTAATTTTAATAGATCAATTAAATGAAATAGTTTGCCAAATTGTAATTCTAATTGTTGTTCGAGAACATTTGGATTATTCGCAAATGGTCGATTTTTCCAGAGACAAGCAAAATAATTCGATGATATCGTTTGATTATTATTTAAAGTCAATGAAATATGTAAAATCTGTCGAAATAATTGATCGAGATAGATTTTAATTTCATGTTCGTATGTTCGAGATGTTAACGTTAATAAATGTGTAAAAAAATTATCGATTGCAAAACGATACGATTGATAAAGACGATTGTAGCCACGTTCTAAGATCGCATGCGTTTCATTTCGTGAATGATTTATAATTTGTTCGTATGTACGATTGAAATCTCGATTCAAACGCGATAAAGATTCGTATAAATTAATCGTTGATAGTTCGAATAGTTGATAGACTTCCATGGCTGTTGCATTTCGAAATTGATCTTGATAAATCTGTGGACAACATTGAGATGAATTCGATGAACATAAACGTAGTGTTGGCTGATTTTGTGTTGGTAGATTTAAATAAATATGATATTTAGTCAGTTTATTATTGATTAAAAAACAGGATTTATTCGATTGAATTAATGAGAAATTAAAGAATAAACAAAGAAAATATAAATAATAAAACATCGTCATGTCAATTCGAATATGTTTGCCGTCAAGAACACAGCAATTTGTCTTCTCCCCGTTTCTTTTTTCTCTTCTGCTCGCGCTTTTCTCTCTCTCTCTCGCTTGCTCGCTCCTCTTCTCTTTTCGTTTGGACGTTTGTTATTGCGAGAAAATGATATTCACCGTCGACTGAGCGTGTATACACTTCGTCGACCGGACGAATAAACTGCTGGCCTCTCACTCGATGTATTATACAATGCACATTGCGCTGCCAACTGTTCGTTTTTTTCTTCTTCTTCTTGTTCTTCTTTCTTCAAACAACACGTTGCTTTTCTCTCATTTGCCTTTTACGACATTGTATATTGAGCAATTATTGAGACAGGTTAGTGAAGTGAAGTGATGAATTGAACGTACTTGAACATAAAGCCCGATGGCTATATGCATATATATGAAATAGTTAGTTAAATGAGAAAATTATCTGTAAACAACAGTTGATATCGTGTATATTGAGAAGAAAAACATCTTGCCAAGGTTAGATCAGTAATCGATTAGATTCAATGACATTGAATGAACAATGTCATTTTCTTCTCAATGATAAATATGAGTATATTTATTCAACTGAAATAATATTGATGAAGATATACATTATCTTTGTATTGAGTAAATCTGGAGGAGAGTCTTCTATCTCCCTCGCTCTCGTGTTTTAAAAAAAGATTATGCAAGAAAGCAAATATTCACGGAATGTTCAATAAAGATTTTTAAAGCGTTTGAATGCAGCACGTTCTAATTCTTCGCGATGATTGGGATGTGCTATTGAAATTAAAGCTTTAGCTCGTTGTTGATAGTTTTTGCCAAACAAATTCACGACACCATATTCAGTTGCAACATAATGAACGTGAGCACGGGTGGTTGTTACACCAGCGCCTTCTTTCAACTAAAAAGTAAACAAACAAACAGTTAGATATTGAATCATTTCGCAGTTTTCATACCGTATTAACAATACGTGATATGCCTTTTGAAGTTTGTGAAGGCAAAACAAGAATCGGTTTGCCATGTTGACTAAGAGCGGCACCACGCATAAAATCCACTTGACCACCAACACCTGAATAATGTGTTGAACCGAGGGATTCAGCACAAACTTGTCCAGTAAGATCGATTTCAAGTGCTGAATTAATCGAACACATTCTCGGATTTCGACGGATCTGTGCTGGATCATTGGTAATGCCAACGTCTAAAGCAAGAATATTTGGATTGTCATCAACGAAATCATAGAGTTTTCTTGTTCCCATAATGAAAGTACATGTCGATTTGCCTGGGTGAAATTTTTTATAACGATTTGTAACGACACCTTTTTGAATTAATGCAACGGCACCGTCAGAGATCATTTCTGATGCGATACTTAAATCTTTATGATTTTCAAGNCATTTTAAAACACAGTCAGGAATTGTGCCTATACCCATTTGAACTAATAATCATTCAATTGAGACAAAACAAAAATAAGAAAGAAATTCAATTAATCTCTTACGAGTGCTTCTGTCTTCAATGAGTGCAGCAACATGTTCACCGATTTTCTTTTCAACATCGGTAATTTGCTGTGAATAATCGAGTTCGACTAGTGGCTCATCATATTCGACATAGGCATCGATTTGATTCATATGAATGAATGTATCACCATGTACTCGTGGCATATTTCGATTGATTTGTGCGATGATTTTCTTTGCATTTCTTACGGCTGCGCCTGTTACTTCAACTGAAATACCAAGTGAACAAAAACCGTGTTTATCCGGCGGAGAAACTTGAATCAGAGCAGCATCGAGTGGAAGAATATTTTCATCGAATAAACGAGGCATTTCGCCGAGGAATGTTGGAACATAAGATGCAGTACCATTGGCAATACCCGGTCGAACAAATGCCGATGCAAACAGACTGTTGACGAAAAAGCTATCTTTTACTTTCGGATCGGTATATGCATTATCAAGAGGAAGGATACTCATAACTTCAACACGTTTGAGTTCATTGGCACGCTTAGCTACAAGGCTATTGAGATATTTCGGAGTGCCAGCACAACCTACGTAGAATATAATCGAATGTTTTTCGAACAAAATAATATAGTTAAGAGTCTAGATGCGTGTAGTGCACACTCGATTTTATTCTTAGTCGAATATAGAAAATTTTTTTTTGTTTTTACCTTGTATAAAGATTCGGGAACCCGATTTGATGAGAGACAAACCTTGATCAATAAGTAATCTTGACATGTTTTCGTAGCCTCCCTTACTGTATAAATGAAAACCAATGTATATGGTGTTGTTTTTGTTTTTTTTCGTTCGACAAAGCATGTGGCTTTTTCTTTTTTTTTTCGTTCTTTGTTATCTCCCCTAGATATTTATTTGCCTTTGATATTTTGCCAATAGTTTTACAAAATAAATCGAAGAATGTTGAAAGATAAAACTGCACCAGAAACAGGAGATACTTTATTGATAATGTTAGAGAAATTTGATGAAGCAGAACACTTATATCAAAGATTGCTGAAACAGGTTTCTCATCAAATATCGAGAAAATGTTTATTGATGCAAAAAACAGCGAATAACAAGTTACATTAGGCAATTTCATCATTTTCTTGTTTACAATAAGGCATTGGTGCCATTCCATAATCTTCTATGGATAAAGCTGATTGAGGAAATGGATGAGTTGTCGTTGTTGGTGGAAATCTATATGATATAGAATTAGGATCGAATGTATGATAGGGATTCATTGCTATGAAATCATTGTATTCCGCTTCCATCATTGCTTTATTCGATTGATCAATCATTGGTTGTACAATTCTTCGTCTTGCATTGATAAACCTTTAAAACAAAACAAAAACAAAAGCGTAGAGAACACCTGTTGACTTTATTCTCATCTCTGTAAATCTTTCGAATTCAAAGAAAAATGATTAATGATTGAANATTCATCTTGCTTTCCGTTCTGTTTTGATCAATCGATGACAATTTAATTGTTGATTTACTTTTCACCTACTCATCATTATGACACATTCATTCAGTCGTTCGTTGACAGATGTTTACCATCACGCAATGATCAACCTACCAATTATTAACTTGTAATATATTGAGATTAGTTTCTTTAGCAAGAAGTTTCTTTTCATCTTCAGATGGATACGGATGCTAAAAAGAAAATTTGAAAAGTAAAGTAAAACAAAAATTCCAATAAATAAATAAATAAGAATTCGTACAGTTAAATGTTGAAAAAGCCAAGTTCGCATGATCGATGTTGCAGATTTCGGAAACATGCCTCGTTTCTTCTGTCGTGACTGACAAACTTCATCATTCTCTTCGCAAAGATCACTATCGAAATTTTCTTGTGATTTAATCGATGAAATTGAATTATCTTCGTAACCAAGAAAACTTTCTTCTTCAGATTTAGTCATCTCTTGTTGAACATTGATATCTTCGGCAAATTTGCTTTTAAGTAAATGAATATATCGTTCACAGAAATTATCACATAATTCATGGACTTTTTCAATTTCGAGATAATGAAATCGAAGAACTTCAATGATTTGAATCATCTACAAAATCCATTTGAACTTTTTTTTATCATCAATCGATTTATTCGTGCTTACTAAATCGTTTATATCTGGATTGTTTATAAAACATTGCTGCCGTTGTTCCTGTTGAAACTAAATAACAAATAAGTAATTTCCTTTGTGCTTTGATTACAACTAAACCTGGTTGACAAATGCACGAATATCTTCATCAATCGATCCGATTGAACGTGTNGAATTCGTTGCTAATTCACATTTATTAAAGATTACAACCAACAAACGAAATAANGGATGATTATAAATAAGATCTCTGTCAAACTAGAAGAAATATTCCATTAATTCTACTTCGAAAAGAAAACTATGTTGACATCTTCTCTTACGTGATGATTATCATTCATGTCTAATGACCGTTTTGCAATTGATCGATCGAAAGGAAGAGACAATTAATCTTATGTTCTCTTCTCTCTCTTCGTTTCGTCAACGATTGGTAGATAGAAAAATACCTGCTGAGTCTCATCTTCGATTTTTCAATTACTGAGACAATTCAATTTAGTCAAGTGATTGTACTTTTCGAATTTTTCAACTAGTCTNATGTACTTTGTTAACTGGCAATGGACTCAAATGAGACTTCGTCATAATATCACATTGTTAACAAAATTGAAACACGTGANTCGTGCACTCTTAGACAGAGAAATGACGTATTCGATTCTTATCGTACTCGAATACCTCGATGAAGAACTAGAAGAAAAAGAAAAGTTTTTTCTTCTTCGTCTAACGTGTCGATTAGGTTAAAGACAGAGGCAAAGTTTATTTTCTTTTTCGTTTCTATGCAAGCTCTCGTCAGTGTTGTAATGGGCCTTCGAGAAGAAACGTCTATTCTTCGAAAGAGAAAAAAAAACACGACAGAACGAGAGAAACTGTCGGAGCATATAAAAACCCAGAGAAAATCACTTATTTATTTCCATATTCATTTCTTTTCTAGTCACATCTACATACCCCTTCAAATATTTCATCTGACAAGTCACTTTTTGCTTCTATTGTAGATAATTAAACTTCTTTCTATTCGATAAACAACAAACTTAACCTCTGAAAATGGGTAACAAATCATCGAGCAAAGTTGATCCGTAAATGTCAAATCGTTTTTGTCAGCTGAGGATCTCATTTTCTTTTTTTGTTCAAATTTAGAACAATTCTTACGCCAAAACAAATTCAAATGCTTAAAGCTAATACAAATTTCAGTGAAGAACAAATCCGTGAATGGCACGCTGGATTCTTACGTGACTGGTAAAGAAAAAGAAAAAGAAAAACATCAGTCAACGAGAAAGTATGCATGTTTTGTTTTTCTTTTCTCTAGTCCAAATGGTAAATTATCAAAAGACCGATTCGTCTCAGTCTATGAACAATTCTATCCCGGTGGCAAAGCTAAAGACTTCTGCAAATATGCTTTCTCTACATTCGATCGTGACAACAATGGAACAAGTACGATTTTTTTTTGTGTCCTAATTTTATAATATACAATCGTGTTTTGCTTAGTTGATTTCACTGAATTCATGCTCGCCATTGCCTTGACACAATCGGGTGATCTTGATGAACGTCTTGCCTTAGCTTTCGATATGTACGATTATAACAACACTGGAACAAGTGAGAAATCGAAAGAAAACAAAAGGAATTTATTGGTTTTTAAATGATAATGTTTTGTTTTTTAGTCGATACAAATGAAATGGCTAAAGTCATTGCGGTAAGTCCGTTGGATAGATATCTTGAAATGAAATGAATATATGATATTTTCAGGCAATGTACGATCTCATTGGTGAAACCGACCGTAAAGGTGATCGTGATCCAAAACACCGTGCCGAAGAAATCATCCGTATTTGTGATGTAACCGGAAACAAAAAATTAACCAAGGAAGAAGTATGTTTTTGTACAAGGAAATCCTTCTTTATTTATTTATTTATTTATTTATATTTATTCTAGTTTGTTGCTGGATGCAAAAACGATCCAGTTATTCGTCGATTACTCGTACCAAACGCTTAAACAAAAATCTTCAGTCAAATGAACAACATTCGCACTAGACTTTTATTTTTTATTTTTCGTGTATGTTCATTTTAACTAAATAACAACCAAGCATCTGTACTTTGTATTGTCTTGATAAATATATATATACATATATATGCAAAAAAAAACTCATTCAACTCGTGAGAAATTCATAAAGGACAAAAGTAGGCACTAAAATAAAGAAGAAATACGATACTTTTGTCAACTGTAGCGTTTCAGTATTCATGTACTTGTCAATATTTGTTCTTTCTTTCTTTTTTTTTTATTAGGGATGATTGAGAGAAACAAGGCATTATCTAAAATATGATAAAAAAATTCTGCGTCAGTAATAAAATTGTATAGAACAAATGAGTTATGATGAGAATATTTTTGTTAAGAACAATATCAAGACCTTATTTTCTTAGATCAATATTTTATCATCAAAACTGAAATATAATTTAGTGATTTCATTAGATATTAATAATCGATTAAAATAGGGTAATTTATTATATCGCAAAAGCAAAACCTTTCATATGATGTTTGATGTACGAAGATTGCATTTTCGACACAATAAAATACACAAATAATAAAGCAGATGAAAAAAAAACCGAACGAAACGTATGGCAAAGTAACACTGTTCAAAATGTCAAACACTACTATACGACCGTTCTCCGCATAGATTATATAAAATGTATGACGAAATACAAGAAAAAAAAAGACAAAGAGAAGAAAGAGGATGAATCTAATTTATAATACACGCACAGATAAATATGAAGATGATAAACAAAAAATGCAGCAGCAATTGTTGTTGACTAGCAATGCTTTGAATTGATTTTATTGTGTTATTTTAATTTGACGATTGAATGCTGGTACACGATCATGTGGTATGGGTACTTCAACTGTTAATGTTGAATCTTCACTCATTTTAGCACGTAAATTATTCACATCAATATAATCAGGTAAAACATATTCACGTACATATTCACGATTGATTTGATTACCACGCGTATTATCAATATGAACAGCTTGAACTGAAAAAAAAAGAGTTATAAGAAAAAGATCATTTGTTGTTGAGGAAACTAACCTTTCAAAACATTATCATTAACTTTCACACTGACATCATCTGGTTTATAACCACTTAAATCAAATGTTAATTTCAATTGTTGTTCGCCTACACTAAACGAATCGTTTGTTGATGGAAGACTAAATTGTTGTGATTGTTGTGTTGGTGTTAATGGCGGACGATAATCACGTACAGGAATTTGAATAGTTAGAATACCATCGACACTCAATGTGTTTGTTAATTTTTTAGCATCAGCACCTTCGGGTAAACCTAAACAACAACAAAAATAAAGCTCGTGACACTAAAAATAGCTCTTTATTACCTATTTCTCGTTTAAATTCTCGGTAACTTGTACCACGACTATCCTGTTCTTGTCTGAGTGCACTAATTTTCAACATTGTTTCGTTAACTTGTATAGCAATATCTTCAGGTGCAAATTCACTTAAATTAAATTTATAACTAACATTTTTCGTGCCATCATTACGATCCGAATTGGAAAATTCCGGTCGTGCTGTTATTGTTGAAAACGACATTGGCGATGAATTGCTCACAATTGTCGATGAATATTGATCACGTACGGGAAAATTCGTTGAGCCCGTATTACTACTGCTGCTACTTTCTTGTCGATATGATGACGAAAATGAACTACCGGTTGATTGATTCGAACCGAGACCAAAATTCGATAATGACGGTTGTGAACGATTACTTGCAGTAAATGTCGTATCGACAACGCAGCCTGGACTCGATTGACGAAACGTACCCGACGATGATGTTAGTGATGATGCGCCCGAATCACTATAAACTCGATCCATCAGTACAGGTGCTTCCATTGTCAATTGACCATCATCGGCTAAATACGATTGTAAAGTTTTAACATCGACAAATTCCGGTAATGTTAATTCACGATTGAATTGTTTCGATTCAGTTGCATTACCGACTTTAACTTGACGATCACCTTTGACAATTAACATTCGACCATCGACTTTGATATTTAATTCTTCAGGTCGAAATTCACCAATATCAAATTGTATTTTATATTTCTTTCGGCCATCGTTATCCTCTTCGATAAATGCACGTTGACCTGATGTCGATGGTGTCGAACCTAAACCTGATGCCGAACCACGAAATGCCGGCCAATCACTGCCGCCAAATTCAGGAAAATCAGGAAAATCAACACGCATTCGTGGTTTTGAATTAACTAACGATGTCGAAGACGGTGGAAATGCATTCGAATCATTTCTTGGTTCATTGAAAAACTTTTCTCGCCATTGTCGACATTCATCTTCGAAATCACGCATACGTGCACTCATACGATCATTTATATTATTCGATGAACTTTCTGATGAACGAAAGCGTATGAAACGTTGATCATCGCTTGGATTTACCGTAACGGGTATAACTGTACGTGGGTGATGATGATGATCGTTACTCATCGTTATATTTCTTTCGTTGTTCTATTCAGAGTCTATGAGTATGAATATATGGATGAATGTATGCACATAAAATTTAATACGATTTAAATTGATAACATCAATCAATGATGAAGGTATTGAATGAAGAATATCTAAAAGAAATCGATGAACACATATCTTGATCAAAAAAAGGCAAAAAAAATTGACTATGAAAAAGAGAGAGAGGGAGAGAGAGAGGGAAAAAAAGCAAAGGAAATGGAAATAACCGCATCATCGTGTCGATGTCTACCGACAACAATTTCCCTGTTGATGCCATTCAGCACTCTCCTTTTTCTTCTTGTTCGTTTTATATTCAGAAGAAAGCCTACTCTTTCTTCTTCTTCTTTTTTCTCTTCTCTCGCTTCTTTTTTTTTCTTTCTACATAAGAGAAATGTACTGATAACATATGTATAACCGACGTGCGTCAACGATAGTGGTTCCAACTACTTCGTCTTTGGCTGCATTTTTCTCTGACATGCCTGTACATACTGTGTATGTTTATTTATTTCCTTTTCTCCTCTTTTCTATCTCTTCCGAAGACGCTAAAAATCATGCCGCTGAATATGACTAGCAAACGAGCGACAACNGTGTGCATATCTATCTATGGGATAGATGTATGTTGTAGGCAATCCATTTTCTTCTTCTTCCTCTTCTGTTCTATCTCAACACTAAGAGGAAAGCATCTACAGAGAAGGCAAACTGATAAACGGAGAAAATCGTCTTGCTGTCGGAAATCATTAAGATGATTTTTGTTCTTTTCTTCTATACACATAGTGTACGTATATAGGATATATGCATATATACGCATGTATGTCAAGTTTAAAGCAAGACAAAAACAAAGAGCCGTAAAAGAAAAGAACAACACAGTTATTCTACTTGTATTAATTACTAATTCTGATAATCTATGACAGGTATAATCATACATCATTGAACAATAGTTCAATTCAATTGCATAGAAATCGAAAGAATAAATGTCAAATACGTATTCGTATGAATTATTGACTTATACGGTTATAAATGAAAAATATTATATCATACGAACTCATTAGAATTTCTACAACGGATAAAAATGAATGAAATTCAAGCTGCTACCGTGCTGGCATGTATATAAAAAACAGACGAGTAGGAGTAATCAAATTTTCGGATAAATATGAGCATACTATGTAAAATGAAACAATCTGACATTTTTCATTGATAATTATACGTAGAGAGTTATTCGTTGTCTTTTTCTTTCCAAAACGTCAAGTCGTTCTTTATCGTTTATTATTGATTATTTTCTAATAAGAAGAAATGCATAAACATCATCACTTTATCATGTTGTCATTCGTCTTTTCTCTTCGAATCGAAGGCCTCATTTATAATTGTACAGTTTTGTTATTGTCATCGTCCTCGTTGCGCTGTCATGCTGAGTATCTTCATATTGATGATATTCATAATCGACTCAAAAATAGAACTTAAACGATCATTCCACCACCTGTTAGCAATAATATCAATCGTCCTTAAGTCGTCGTCGTCGAACGAACAAAAAAATAAATAACAATAATATGTGACAAAGCTGTTTGCTAGTATTAAAAAAAAGAGAGCAAAAGAATGTCGTCGACAACAACTTGCATGTGCGAGTTTGTTTATTAAGAACGCATGTTTTCATGTGAAGGAAAAACAAAAAAAAGAGAGCGCTGCGAGTAGGATTTGAACCTACGCGTGAAGATCACATTAGATTTCAAGTCTAACGCCTTAACCGCTCGGCCATCGCAGCGTTCCCCCATTGGATATGAAATTTGAGATGATAATTTCTAGCACGAAGGCAAATGCCGATGAATTCATTATTATTCATTTTGGTTTTTCTTTTATTTGTATATTTCAAACAAATCCAAAACAAAAAAAAAAGAAGAAGAAGAGAAGAAAAAAAATGTGCAGGCAAATAGGCAAAGAAAAAAAAACGAAAAAGAAGATTGTATTGCGTGAAATTTGCTATTAACAAACAATCGAAATAGGGGAGAGAATTCAAAATAGACTTGTTTCTTTTNTTGGAAAAACACTGTTCGGTTAGAAATATTCTGAGCTAGTTTTTCTTTTGTCTATTATCTANCAACGTCGCAGACATTGATAATAAATAGGAAAATGAGAAAGAGATAGAAGAATATCGTGCAAAATGACAAGAATATGAGCACCGTTTATGAAGAAGAAGAAAAACAAACAAACAAATCACACTTTATGATAACGAATCGATGATTCATAGAGACGTTCATCTGATGATGGAAGATTCGTTGGTGTTGAATCATAAACATATTGAGGAGAAGTTGCACGTAGTGATGATGTTAATTCATGTGCAGCTTGTCTTAATTGATCATGGGTTAAATTTGTACAATCACGTAATTCTTCAACAATCAATGCGCTATAACGACGATCAATACCAGATTTATCCAGACACGCATTTACTAATCGTTCGACTTCGACATCGTCTCGACCTCGAGGTTGCATTGGATAGTCTAGAAAATCACATTTAAACATAAGTATGCAGACTGGTAGTAGATCTCGATGGATAGAAGATATGTCGAGGTGCAGGGATTGGTATCCAGTCGGATTGACCCTCCGTACTAGAAGTTAGACGAGCTGTAAACACAAAGACGCAACATGCAATGACAATGAACACATGCATTTGTTGAACAACAAAGAAACATACTACGTATTGGATCGCCATTTTCGACGAGTAATGCACGATTAACTGTCTGCAATTGGGAAAAAAAGACGATCGAATGAAGAAAATTTGATGATGAAGAATTTGCTTACAGCTGTACGAGGTTGATTGGAGTCCTCAGTACTGATTGAACCTTTGACGAGAGCAGATTCTTGACTGTCGTTTTTACGTTTAGCAAATATACGAGCTAGAACTGAACGACGACGAGTCGACGGTTGACGATGATCGTTGTTCATCATTTCAGATTCTTCGCTAAAAGAATAATAATTATTATGACTTTGTTTTTTTAAAAGAAAAATAAATTCAATACTGAGAACGAAAACTATTCTCTTTTCGTATATTTCCACGACGACTGGTTAATGTTAACGGTCCCAATGGGCCTTCTTCATGTTCAGGAACTTGAAAAACATAGCTATCAGGTTCAATACCACGTCGATCGGCTGAAATTGCTCTGAAAGACAAACACAAATACTCAAATGAAACAAAAAACACATTGATTTTCTCTCNCGTTACCCGACACGAAAGGGTGATGGAATATGTAGATTTGCATCACTTTCTACTTTCATCGAAACAGGNCCATCAGGTTCTCGTCGAAGACGTGAACCAGGTGGNGGTGGTGGCATTTGAGAGCCTTGTGATACTGTCAAACCTGGTATATAACCAAGAACTTGCTGTGGTTTACGCATAGCACGTGTAAATGCATCGATCACTGTACCAAATAGTGTATGATCACGCTAGATAATTGAAATTTTGATTGATAATTCTTGGTTTTTGTTATGTCTTACTCGATGTTGCGGTTCTTCTTCTCTCCAGAATCGATTGAATGTTTCTTCATCGTCCAAATCACCTGATATCGCACGTCGAATTTCCGGTCCCAAATCGTGTAATTGCCGAAGACCGGCTTGTAATGCAACCGAATTTTTACTTGCACCAGCAAAACCAAGTTGAACTTGTTTGGCTGCTTGTTCTTTACGTTTTTTAAATCGTCGAAAATAATCCTGAATAAGAAATGTCGCATAGAATTTGCCGACAGTAACATCATCTTCAGAACCGGGCGGCGGTATGATTTGATCCAATAATTTCTGTGGTGTTCGTTTCCAAATTTTCCGAATAACAATTCGTAATTCTTCATTAGCTTGATCGATATTGCCATCGACTTTGATTTTTAAAGACGTACGAATCAAAGCAAACAGTGTGGCATTGAACATCACTGTACCATCTTGATTCAATGGCATGTTCATTGAGACGAGTTTCTATTTTATTTGACAGAATCAAAAGAAATCAATAACGAACGAAAAGAAGTCAAAGGTGAAATACTTTGCAGGCGACTCGATGTGGACAAAGTTTACCGAATCCGAGTGGAGGTGAAATTTTTCGTAGTAAAGTGATCACATCGAGATGTTTTATACGACCTCTGAACAGAAGAAGAAGAATGATGATGACGGATACAGTGTAACATCAAAAGCAAGTGAAAGAAGATTTGTGAACGGAGATAAGATCTACCTGCGTCGCGACCCGATTAGGACAAAGACTACCGAATCCTAATGGAGGCGGAATATTTCGAAGTAATTGAGATACTTCATCATGTTTTAATTTTCCTCTGTTTTCGCTCATTTTTACAAAATCAATTGATTGAACTATGCTCTTACTTCGCTTCGGGATCATATTCTGACCATAAACGAACGAATTCATCGAGATGATGNGGACCGAGAATCGACCAATCTCGTGTGAGATAATCAAAATTATCCATNATGACAGCAACGAATAAGTTAATAATCTAATCGAATTTTTTCGAAAAAATAATTTCTTTTTCGAAATCATTTTTCTTAACTTACTAAAAACGAGCAAAGAATATAAAACGAGAGAAAATATGGTATTGCAAAATAACTTCCACAAGTTTCTCCCGGTTTCGGCTTCGAAAGTTTATCACATGCTGCATTCGAACTTGGTCCACAGGCGTACATTATCTCTTGCCAAGCTTCGCCTGTTGCCGACCTGAAAAACAAAAGAACGAAATTCAAATCAATTCAATTTCTTCGTCATTTTCGTCAAATTATTCTCACCGAAATAGAACAAGTAATGAACTGAAAAATGTTTGAAAATTATTATTCTCATTAATCGGTGTTTCGTCATCCTTTGCGATTTTCCCAAACATCTGCATGCCGATAACTGCGTAGATGAAAAACAACATTGCAATTAACAAAGCGACATAGGGCAATGCCTAGACAAAGGCAAAACATTGATTTCATTTCAAGTGAATATTCATTTTTTGTCAACAAACTTGAAATGATTTGATAAATGTCCAGAGTAACGTTCGAATACCTTCGCCTCGACTCAATATTTTAACCAAACGCATGACACGAAAGAGTCGAAAGAAATTTATACTAATTACATTCGTTCCAGGCTAAAATAAACAATCAAACATTGAATTCAACTATCCAAAAGAAAAGCGTTTTTCATATAGAGAAGAAAAAAATATAGTTTTCTAACAAATATTCTAGAGAAAATTGAATTGTACAATATTGAGAACAACATCATAATGATACCTGTATTGATATCTCACTAAGAATTATTTGAAGATGAAGAAAAGTAACAAGTTTTGCTTTTTCATTCGATCGCCATACTTACCGCGATGAGATCAGTGTAAACAATATCAATAAAACTACCGACAACAATGATAAAATCACAACAATTCGATGGATCGCTGAAATAGTTCTACGAAACAAAAAAAAAACGAAAATTCATCAGCATAGAAACAAATTCTCTGTCGACTTACTCGAAGTCGAAATGCTAATAATTTCAAAACGCATTCGAGCGCAAAGATTGCCGTGAAAACAATATTCAAATAATCTAACGCTTTCGAATAGTTGTCCGGTTGATTATGATACTTGGAAAAAAAAGGACAAATTAACATCAGAGTCTTTCAAATCATCGACCTACTTTCATGGCCAATACAACAGTATTGATCATAATCAATGAGAAAATCGCGTATTCAAATGGTGGTGAAGTAACAAACCACCAGATTTTCAATTGTATCTTTTTGACAGGGATATATCGTTTGATTGGTTTAGCTTTCAATGCAAATTCGATGCATTTACGCTGAAGAGAAAAGCAAAAAAGATAACAAATAGAAGATCTGTTTTTGTGTGTATCTACTTGATTTTTATCTAATTCACAATTTCGATATTCTTGTTCACCTTCATTTTGAAATGTAACGATAACGAAACCGACGAAGATATTAACCATAAAGAAAGCAATGACCTAGAACACGAATAACTCTGTATTATTTTTGTTGGTTTTGAGTCGTCTTCTTACAATGATAAATGTGATGAAAAATGGAGCTACAAATGGACGATAATTATAAACAGGACCTTCACCTTCACCTTTCGAATCAATAGCTGTATGCAATAAACTAGAACAAAACGAGTGTTGAGAAACTAATTGATGGAAAACGAAATCTACTTTGGCCATCCTTCGAATGTTGCCACAGTAAAGAGTGTTAGTAAAGCTTGAGGTACATTATCAAAATGAAATTTCGAATTTTCCCAAACACGAGGTTCTTTGTAAATTTTATCTTCGATTTTTAAATAATAACCTTTGCAATGTTCTTTATTCAACATTGATTTATCCGTACATGAATAAAATGTTCCCTAGACAACGAAAAAAAAAACAACAATCTCAATCATGAATTTCAAATTTTCCTTCTCGTACTTTGAATAATTGTACGCCCATACAAGCGAACATAAATTGCAGAAGAAATGTGACTAACATAATATTTCCGATAGTTTTTATAGCAACGACGACACATTGAACAACATGCTAAAGAATGAAATCAAAATTCGAATGAAAACGAAAACGACAGTTCTTGTTTCGTTCTATACTTTTAGACCTTTGGCACGATTAATTGCACGTAATGGACGAAGTACACGAAGCACACGAAGAATTTTAACGACTGATATGGTACGATCGTTTATGACCATGGATATTAAGGAAACAGCGACGACGACCATATCGAGAATATTGAAACGATTACGACAGAATGCTCCTGGATGAAAAATTAAACCGTACGAAATCACTTTCAAACAGATTTCAATTGTGAAAACAGCCGTGAAAAAATAGTCAGCTTTGTTTAAAATCTAGTTTTTACAATCAATAGATTAGAAGATTCGTTTTTCTTGTGCTTTATTAAGTTACGTTATTTCGAAATGAATCGGGATCAACAGGATCTTCAGCGCCAAGTGAAATACTTGAGAATAGAATACAGGCCAAAACGAAATATCCAAATGCTCGATGATTACAAACACGATGGCAAAAAATACGAAATCTAAACTTACAAATTTAGCTTCTTGTTCGAAGAAAATTACGTGTTCTTACGTATTTGTATGACTGAATACAAACAACGAAGAATACGGCGGAATCGGTTTGACTTTTTCGACAATATTTAATTCTGATAATCGTCTCGGTCTACAATTCAACAAGAAAACGTCAAATGAATTCTTCTTTCGATGAAATTGTTACCTTGCAGTGGCACGTTCGCCTTCTTCTTGTTCCATTGCTTGATCGTCATTTAAAATCTCGCCCTCGATTTCTGCATGAGATCGAGATTCACGACGTTCATTGTCATCCATCGGATTCTCTTCCAGATTTTTCTCATCTACAAATTTTCTTCTTCAAATCTAAACTTCGATGTTTACGCTTCGTTATTTTACCTGTCCCATCGTTCTCTCTAAATCAAAGCAAAAAAACAGATCATGGGTTTTCCATTCAAAATCCATTTTTTAAATTATCTTACTGTTCGGCTCGACTGCCTTCAGCATTTGATTTTCCTTCTTCTTCTAATTTCGCTTCTTCACGTTTCTTCTGCTCTTCCTCTTCAGCAGCTGTCAAATTCTCCGCATCAGCCAAGTTATCGACGGCGACTGAAAGATTTCATCAACAAAGCCGTTTTTATTTAATCTGCTTTTCACAAATCTACTCACTAGCCAAGAAGACATTGAGTAAGATGTAATTACCGCAAATAAACAAAATAATAAAATAGAAACAAACAACCGTTCCAACTAAACTCAGACCACCTGACGCTCGAATGCCCGTATATAAAACCTCATTCCAATCTTCACCAGTTAAAATCTTCGAAAGAAAAGAAAAAGTTATTTTCGTTTTCATTTTGTATTCAAGGCTTTTTTTTTACTTGAAAAACTGTGATCAATGCTCCCCAAAATGAATCGAAATTGTTTCTCGGTTTTTCTTCTTGTTCGAAAATATGATCGAACTTGCCTCCGAACATTTGCATGCCCAATAGAGCAAAAATAACAATGAACAGAAACAAAAGTAAAAGCAAAGATGCAATTGATTTCATTGAATTAAGTAATGATGCAACGAGATTTCTCAAGGCTGTCCAATAACGTGTCACTTTGAAAACACGCAGGAGACGAACACAACGAAGCACAGATATACCCAAAGGTGGCATGAGATCATAATGAATAAGTGCAAATTCAATAATCGAGGCAATAACGACGAAACAATCGAAACGATTGAAATTCGACACGAAATAACCGGTTATGCCGAGAGAATACATTTTCAGAAGCATTTCAAATGAAAACAACACGACGAATATTCGATTTGCAATTTCTAGAAATCGAAAAACAAAATGAATAAAAATAAAAAAAAAACTCTTCGATTTATTTTCTCTCGGACCTTGAGTATATGTTAACCATTCGGGTTGACCGTAATATTCACTTGCTAGAACGATCGTATTCATTAAAACGAGCACGATGACAATCCAATAGAATGTCTGTGATTTAACCATTGCGTGTATACGACGACGTGTATATGCATGAAATTGATGAATATATCGTCTGACAAATAAATGAATTCGATTTAGTTTGAAATGAGGAAAAAGAAAAAGTGAATTTTTACAATTTGTTACAAAGCCAACCGCAATGAGTTTCTANTTTTCGTTCTTTTTTAACTGGCTCACCCAATGCATCGAGAGTGACTAAATGAAAAATTTGATTAGGAAATTTGCGAGTCAAACAAATGAATTTTACCCTCGTTTTCAGTTCCATCGGCGACATCGTTTCCGATTTCTAGTGAACAAAAGTAGAAAAAATAAAGGTTCAATCAATCTTCATCCTATACCAGCTTTTCGAATCCATGCCATGTAATTTCGGAAAGATTCATCAATAAGTTGAATTTCTCGTAGTTTTTGAAAATCACCTCGTTGTTTTGCTTTTTCTCTTTCTTTTGAAAATTCTCTGAACAAAAATTAAAAAAAAAAAGAATCATGACATGATCCTGTCTTTCGCTCGTATTTACCCGCTGAGAACACCCAAAACTAGATTCATAACAAAAAACGATCCGATAATAATCAACGAAACGAAATAAATCCAAGCCCAGTCTCTTCCAATGGCATCATTCATCTAAATTCAATAGCTCATTTCTCAATTCAATCTTTCTTCTTTGTTGTTTTATTTTACTCGATATAGAATCGATGTCCAACCCTCCATCGTTATGCATTGAAAAACAGTCAACATTGCCAAACCGAAATTATCGAAATTGATTATTCCATACCATGGTCCTTCCCAACCGATATCTTTACATTCTTGATCATCAGGACATGGACGACCTTTTTCTCCACAAGGTCGAATTTCTTCAACTCTCGGCAAAATATCTACGCGTATAGATAATATACTCACATGATTGAAAAAGAAATCCTATCTTCTATCTTCCTACCCGTGCCTTTCAAATAACAAGTCGAATGCATTTTTCCACAGAATAATTCGAGACCGATAATCGCATAAATTGTTATGACAAAAAGTACGAGTAGAGCAATATGTAACAACGGTAACATAGCTCGTAGAATTGAGTTCAAAACGATTTGTAAACCTTTACAAAGAAAATCAAACATCATCAGTACTCAATCTGTTTGACACATGCAGTGATCACGCACCCGAAACTAATATCATGCGTATAAAACAAAAACAAATCACTGTGCACCAAAAAAGCATCAGCAGGCAGGGATGACAAATGATAGATGTATGTGTATGGGGATGATTTATTTACTTGGTACACCATTGACAAGTTTCAATGGTCGAATAACCCGAAATGCTCGGAGAGATTTGACATCAAAACCTTGAATGTTGTATTGAACCAGGATAACACTCAAGAATCTAGTTGAGAATTGATTTAGTTTTTGTTTTGTTTTATTTATTAACAAATAGTTGGAAGAAAAAAGAGTCGAAGAAAGCAAGAACGGAATTTTTCTTTACCCAACAACAACGATAAGAAAATCTAATAGATTCCATCCACTTCGTAGATATGCATTCGGATGAAGACATAGACCATAGGCAATTATTTTTAAAATAACTTCAAGTGTAAATATTGCTAAAAATATATATTCAATTTGTTCCTAAAAATAAAAAACGGAAAAATAAATCAATCAATTGATCGATAATTTCTTTCAAATTATTTGACACGAATAAAAGAAACGACGGTTCCCCGTAGAGAATTGATGTCTGATCGAATTATTTACCAGGATAGAATTTGTTGGTGTTGTATCATTATTTGGCAATGGTTTGCTAAGAGCTAACGCAGCACAATTACAAAAAATAGTTAACAGCACCAAATATTCAAAAGGTCTTTCAAAGAAAGAAAANANAAATTAATAAATCATTCGCTATTTAAAAGAAAAAAAAACATACTTCCATTCGACTAGTTTGATACATGTTCGACGTAATTTATTATCTAATGATAGACAAAATAATGCACGACGAGGATGTTCAGGTGTTGTTTGTCGACGTTTACGACGACGAATTTCAGCCTGTTGTAAAACAGTACTCCAGGCGTTATTACCAGTTGGTATATCGAGTAGATGCGCCTGAAATAGATCAAGTTAACTATGTCACGTTTTTTTTTCTCTATTGCTCAACAAATCGTACCGCTTTCTTAGGTGGAGCTTTCATTTGCGGCGGTAGCGGTGGGACTGAAGAAAAAAAACCGATGAAATATATAGAAAAAAATGGATTTCGAATTGCATTTGAACTTACGCGCATCATACTCATCATCCGCCGCATATGAATATTGCAATGGTGAGAACATTTTATCAAGATTTTATTGTTAAAACAAATTCATCGATCAATATGGAATGACAATCATTGTTAACTGAAAGAAATATCGATTTACAAGAAGTTAATTGCGTGGAACAGAAAACGAGAGAAAAAAAAGAGAACTTACAGAGAGAAAAATAATCGAACATTGCCTTCTATAAATAAATATATTCGCTCGAAATTTTCAATTTCTTGTCTAGAATAAAAAAAAACAAATCATCATTTGAGGGTCATACAAGGTCGCAGAAGAAAATATCATCAAGGATTTCTTGTTTGTCTTCCATTCTGTATATCTGGTTCCTATATAAGGAAGAAAATATATTCGAGTGCTACAGTCAACGTCAATACCCATCGATTGTATCGACACATATAGCATTCAAATGAACTTTAAGTTTATTCTATTGTAGAAAAAAATCGACAAGACTATTTCACTTAACGAGTTGGAAATGAATTTATTTTTCATGATATTTTTACAATGAACCAATAAAATAAGTTGTTTTTTATGCGTGGGTTCTATATATGGATGATGATGATGATATTCCTATTCTATTCTATTCCTTTCCGGTTTCTTTTTGTTCTTCTTCAGCATATCGGATATTTTCTCAGACTTAATGTCTGACAGTATGTCAACGAATCATCAATGTAAAACGGCAATCGGCAATAAAATAAAGATCAAATAAGAGAAACCTAAATATTTTCGAGCAGAACAGGAAAAAAAATCTTATCGATTGAAAATACAAAACGAAAAGTAATTTCTTCGTTTTGCATATATTTTATTTTATCGCAAAACGAAGGTACGTAAAACATCGACATTACGATAACATTGAATATTAAATCGAAAATAATATTTTCTATAAAAACAACATAGTTAATAATCGATTTTTTGTCTGTTTTTAACAAATATTGATACGATCAAAATTCAGATTTCGATAACGATAAGCATACTAATGTTGTTTGTTAGTTTTTTTTTAATCTGTCATATTATCGAAGAACTCATGCGTGTTAGCTAAGTATAGCTTAATTGCAATCGTTAGACGTGGAATCGATTAGTATTGTTTTTTTTTCTCTAGGACTGCAACGAAAAGAACAAATCTACCTAGAGAATAGAGATGATTCATCAGCTGTTTTTCTTTCTCGAAATTTTTATTTTTTATTTAACATAATCAATAGACCGTATACGAGCAGCTGTTACGAAATGTAATTAATTTGTAGATAGAGCAAAAAAATATGTCTCGTTGGAGAAATTATCCGAATAAAAATGTTGGAGCATGTTCGTTGCGTGGTCGAGGAAAAGATCAGCATATGAGTAAGAAATTTGATTGAACATGAGATATGAATCATCGTAGAATTTCTATAGGCGCACCTGTAAGTAACCAGGATGCTGAGGGTAATTGTGAAGCACCTTGGATAAGCAACGATTCATCATCATCGTTGAATAAATACGAAGCATCTGCGTATGTCGATAAACTTTGGACAGAATTACAAGAAAGAGAATTATCGACACGTCAAACTGAATTGCAAGACTGTTCGTTGACAATTAATGACAAAACCATTCGTTGGAACGAATGCATTTATAGTAGAAGAAGACCACCAACAGGTCATAGCCTATGGATATCGATGCATGGCGGTGGAGGCTGTCCCGCACCTGTTAATGATGAACAATACGAAAATCAAATACATCTCTACGATCCAAGTGAAGGCATTTGGGTTGTACCTCGAAGTCCAACTGATAGTTGGAATCAATGGCATCAAGATCATATAGATCCAATGTTTAATCGTATTATTGAAAATTACATTATGATTCATGGTATCAATCCTAATCGAGTTTATATATTGGGCTATTCAGCAGGTGGCGATGGTGTTTATCAGTTAGCACCACGGATGGCCGATCGATTTGCAGCGGCATCAATGATGGCTGGTCATCCGAACGATGCATCACCTCTTGGCTTACGTAATCTACCTTTTGCTATCTTTGTCGGTGAAAATGATGATGGCTATGATCGAAATAAAGTTGCACGTCAATGGAGTGAACAATTGGATGCGTTGCAAGCATCAGATCCAGATGGTTATCATCATTATGTTAATATATGCAAGAATATGGGTCATTGGATGTGTGGTCAAGATGCTGAAGCTCTGAATTGGATGTCTCAATGGACTCGAAAACCGTGGCCGAAGAAAGTTGTTTGGGTGCAAGATGATGTTATTCATCAACAATTCTATTGGCTTGCTTTGCCAGATAATGTTCAAGGAAAACAAGGACAAAAAATTGTTGCTGAAGTCGATGGTCAAACAATACGTATATCGACTAGTGAAGATATTCGAGATCTTGTTCTTTGTCTGTCCGATGTTTTAATTGATCTCGATCAACCGATCGATGTTCGAGTCGAAAATCATGGTCAAGTCTTCGAAGGTTTCGTTCCTCGTACGAAACAAGCCATTGAAAAATCTCTCCAGGCACGTGCCGATCCAACTCTCGTCTCAACTGCTCAATTAACTCTCCATTGGTAAATTCCAAGAATTAGACGAACAAATACAAAAAACACAAATCATTGTAGTTTTTATTTTTATTTTGCTTTCTCTTTTATTTTTGAATACATATTCTTCGTATTTTTTTCAAAATAGAACTTTTTTTCTCTTAAGAACAGTTCCGTATAAGAATGATGTGTATAATCCAAGGAAATTCAGTGAAGCCCCAAAAAGAAAACGAACTGATACATAGTATGAAATGAAAACAAAAATCAATAGCAATAACAATCAAAATGACGATAATGGTCAAGGAACAAAAAAAAATGAAAGAGACAAAGGCTATTGAAAAAAAGAAAAATGCAAAATTTACAGGAGCGCGCACAAAACAGCACACACACACACACACACATGTATATATCAATATATATATGCGCAATAAGAGGGATAGTAGTCAAAAAAAAACGAGAGAAAGCACAATGAAAACAATACACGCATTTGGAAGCTCGCCAGTTGCGTGTCTCTAGCTCTCTCTCTATGTCTGACTTGTTCATAAAACTAGAAAGATGATTTGTTTCTTTTTTTTTATCGAACAAAACAAGAACTTATTGCTAGGATATGGGGCAAAACACGCTTACAAATATAATAATAATAATAATAATAATATCACTCGGCCAAAACAAGAGAGAAAAAAATACAAAATACATAAATGACGGGACGCAGCTTGTGTTTATTGTTTCCAAGTATATTTATTCCTGCTCAATAGAAAATACTGTTTTGTTTTTTAAACGACGATTTTCTATCGAAGAGAAATAATCGTACATCGTCTTGCAAAAGAAAAAAAGTCGAAACGAAGAGAAAGAGAGAGAAAATCATCATGTTTTATCACATTGGGATAGAAAAACGAGAAAAGAAGAAGGGAAATATGAATGTATGTACTACGTGTCAATAAAAAAAAACAAACAAACAAACAGTACACATTTATTTATGTGCAATGAGAGAAGGATTACGTGTAGACCTGCATTTTTGTTTTCGTGTATACATAAAAAGTTTGTTATAATTTGTTGAGCTTGAAATTTTTCACAAAAGATTGCTGTGTGTTTGATATAGGATCGAATTGAATTCCATTCTCGAGAAGACAAAAGAAGATTTCCTATTCATTTGCCAGTAGAATTTCATCATCGCCTAAATCAAAACATTGATTTCAAACGCAAAATAACAATTCGAGCTTTTATACCTTGTTCGTAATGATCGACGGTTTCCGTCCATTTCATTGCTAAATACGCTGTTATTTGATCGAGATTAAATCGATCGGTTTGTGCATTGAATTTCTCTTGACTATAGACAAGTTGCAGAGCATTCGACATGATGTGCGACGACGACGATGAAGATGAAGGTTGCATTCGATGAAATAATCGTGTCGAAGACTTGTCGTAATCGTGTTCGATTTCATCGTCATCGAGAATATCATCGTGATCGGTATCGTCCTGTTGAGATTTATTGTCGATGACTGAAGATGTTGATATCGGTTGAAAATAGGCCGGATGTGTTGCAGGATAAAAATATTGAGACGGATACATTGATTTTTTGTTTTGTTGATAGTAGATCGGCTGATTTTGACCTGGAAATGCTGTGTAAACGAAGAGAGGCTCGTGAATTTGTTCATTTGGCGAATCTTTATCATTGGGATTCGGTTCGAGTCCAGACGAAGGAGGTACAGTTGGAATTAGGACATAGGACGATTGAGATGGTAGATACTGTGACCGAAAGTAATTCATATAGGCTAATTGCTGTTGATATTGCAGAAGAAGATAGGGATCAGCGTAGGATGACGATGATTGAGATGATGAATAATTTCGTTGTTGATGTGAACGAGTATCTGTATTTGAAGAATGAAATGGTTGAGAACGAATATTTCGTTGTGGATAAGAACGTTTCGTTGGCGATGAATGGTAATTATCTTTGTCAACGGATGGTTCAGATGTTAACGAAGGTTGTACTGGCGANAGCGGAGATGTTGGCGTTGGTGTTGAAGGTTTATCAGTTGCTGTTGTTGTTGATGTTTCCATATCGAAACCGAATGAAACATCATTTAATTCGATATCAATCGATTTATTAAGAAAAACCACAGGTGGTGCTACTTTTGATTGTCGTTTGAGTAGAGAGGATAATGATGATGATGATGAATGAGATGATAGACGAGGCGATGTTTGTTCAGAAATCGAAGATGACGATGGTGGTGGCAGTGGTATCGGTGGAATAGCAGCAGGAATTTCTGTTGATACAGCGGAAGGAGGTGGTGGAGGAAGAGAAACCGAAGTTGTTTGATCTTCTTCTTTTGTTATTGGTATCGATGATTTGGAATTGGATGTTGTTGAACGATTGAGTCCATTTTGTGTCGGTTGAAAACGTCGTTTATCCGAGAAACGTGCCGTTCGATGATTTGTATTCGTATGATTTGTTTCTTGTCGACGTTCTTTTATCGATCGTCGTCGATGTGTTACAGTTACAAATGGTTCCGATACAATTTCACTGTTCGAATTATTCAATGTTAATGATGATAATGATAATG
>JGI26531J51214_10000686_pt1 | contig 25444 bp, 22 predicted proteins | sample ThiBiot_500_biof_2_FD_51214 | JGI IMG/M metagenome (IMG submission 51214)
ATGCTGGCGGGTCGAAATCGTGCCATGCAGGTAGGTCAGCGTTTCGGGACTGTCGAGCCAGCGGATCTCCGGCATGGTTCCCTTGAGCAGTCCGTAGAAGCGGTCGGTTTCCGCTTGGAACCCGGCCAGCCGTTCGCGCCAGTCCACGCCCTGGCGGGCCGGGTTCTCATAGAGCAGCCGGCCGGCGCGCGCTTTCGCGTCCTCGGGCGGCAGCCACAGCCCGGTCAGGTAGTAGCGGCTCTCGAAGTGCGAACCCGCCTCTTCGAAGGCCGCCCGCCGCTCCTCATCGACCAGCCAGGAGGCGGCTTCCGGAAACGTGGACCGTGGGTAGGCACCGGCCTCGAACCGCTCGCCTTCCATGAAGAGCGCCCAGCCCGATCCAAGCCGTTTCAAGGCATTGTTCAGCCGCGCCGCAACCGCCACCAGTTCGGACTCGCCGGCGCTGTCCAGATCCGGGCCGCGATAGCGTGCCGTACGCTGGAACGCACCGTCTTTGGTCAGCACGACGCCTTCAACGACCAGCCCCGCCCACGGCAGCCAATCGGCCAACTGTGCGGGGCGTTTGCGGTATTCGGCCAGGTTCAGCATGGCGGCTTCAAACGTCCAGCAGCGCCGGATGCTTCACGTGCCGCCCGAAGACCTGCGCGAACTGCACATCCAGCCCGGCGCCCCATACGGCCAGCATGTGGCCGATGAACCAGCAGGCCAATCCGGGCACCCAGAGTTGCAGCCCCAGGCCGATGGCGGCAGCCAGCGTGCCGTTGGCGATCGCCACGGTACGCGGCGCGCCGCCGAGCAGAATGGGTTCGGTGAGCGCGCGATGCAGCGGCGCCTCGAAGCCTTCGGGAAGCGATGCAGGCCGCGTCATACCAGCGCCCCGCCCGAGAAGCTGAAGAAGCTCAGGAAAAACGACGACGCCGCGAAGGCAATGCTCAGACCAAAGACAATCTGCACCAGCCGGCGAAACCCACCCGAGGTATCTCCAAAAGCAAGCGTCAGACCCGTCACGATGATAATAATGACGGCGATGATGCGTGCGACGGGCCCTTGAATCGACTCCGCAATGGATTCGAGCGGCGCTTCCCACGGCATGCTGGAGCCAGCGGCCTGCACACGCATCAGCAGCATGACCGCAAGCAGCACCAGCCAGCTATGGCGATGCAGGAATGCCGCGGCCTGGCTGCGCAGCGTTGGCAAGGCATGAGAGGTCATCATGATGCGGCTCCTGGGTTGGCGGAAACGGGTTCGAGGCGGTATTGATCGCCGGCCAGGCCGGCGACGCGAACAATCTCCTTGACACGCCGGGCCTCGCCCCGTCCGGCAAGAAACACGATGACGTGGACGGTCTCGGCAATCAGCGAACGCGGTACGGCGCTGGCTGCTTCCAGCGTGAGCTGTTCCAGGCGCAGCAGCGCGCCATAGGCAGAATTGGCATGCAGCGTGGCGATGCCGCCCGGGTGCCCGGTTCCCCACGCTTTGAGCAGGTCCAAGGCTTCGCCGCCGCGGACTTCGCCCACGATGATGCGGTCGGGACGCTGGCGCAGCGTCGAGCGCACCAGGTCCGCCATCGCGGCTGCGCCGGGCGACGTGCAAAGCTGCACGCGGTCCTCATTGCGGCATTGCAGTTCGGGCGTGTCTTCCAGAATCAGGATGCGGTCGCCGCCGGCGGCGATCTCGTCGAGCAGCGCGTTGGCGAACGTCGTCTTGCCCGAGCTGGTGCCGCCCGCCACGACAATATTCAGCCGATCGCGCACGGCCGCGCGCAGGAATTCGGCGTGGCCGGTCGTCAAGATGCCGTCGCGCACATAGTCCTCCAGCGTGAACATCACGCTGGAATGCTTGCGGATGCTGAAGCTGGGCGAATACACCACCGGCGGCAGCACCCCCTCGAAGCGCTCGCCGCTCAGCGGCAGCCGCGCCGACAGCAGCGGCCGTGCGCGGTGGACCTCGGCACGCACGCAAGCCGCCACCAGGCGAATGATCCGCTCCGCGTCGGCTGCCGACATCAACACGCCGGTCGGCGCGCGTCCGCCGCGATGCCGATCCAGCCAGAGCCGGCCATCTGGGTTCAGCATGATCTCCACCACGTCGGGGTCGTCCAGCGCCTCGGCTATAGTGGGTCCCATCGCCGTGCGCAGCATCTGCAGGCTGCGGGAACGCGATTCATCGTCGGCGTCAGGCTTGGCGCTCATGTGTGGTCTCCTCGGTGGTGGCGGGCGGCACCTGCGCGCTACCTATCGACCCCGAAACGTAGGGATCGGGGAATAGTTCTTCGTGAACGTCCCGGACCAGACTGCGGCCACGCTGCAAGTGACGGGCGAGCTGGTCGACGAACTGGGCGTAGCGCGCTTTTCCCTGGGCGCGCGCGGCCTCCTGATGTGCCTCTGCGACCGGCGGCGACACGGTCAGGAAATAGCGCACGTACAGCGCGAGAGTCTCGATCAGAATGTTCTGGTCCCGGTCCAATTTGTCGAACTGCCGGGAGAGCCGGTCCAGACGCCGCGCCAGCGCGGCTTCACGCTGGTCGGCCGCATCGGGCGACAGGAACGCCGATAAGGCAGCCGCGACGATCGAGGACTTCGAGACGCCGCGATGCGCGGCCAGGTCGTCCAGCCGCCGGGCGTGATCCGGCTCGATGAAGAGGTTCAGGCGGGCGCGGCTCATAGCGGTATCCCGTCGGCAGGATCGAGCGCGGCCAGGCGCGCGGCACGCTGCAGGCGCCGGTCGGGTTCCACAGGCAGGGCCTGGTCGTCCTCATCGTCGAGAAGACCCACGCTGACATCCGGCGCCGGGTGCGCCGTCGCCACGTCAACGTCCAGTTCCGGCCGAATGTACAGGCCGCCGCCGTCGGCATCGTTCGACGCACCCCCGGCCAAGCTGTCTCGAAGAGGCGGCATGGGCAGCCCCGTCCAGTCATCCGGCCTGGCCGCCGGTCGGTCGGCGTACCCTTCTGTGGCGAGCACGGGCGGCGGCAGAATGCGCCGCGTGAAGTTGCGGTCCTGGTAGTAGCGCAGTTTTTTGGCCTGGATCGGCGGCTGCCCCGACACCATGACGATCTCGTCGTCGTTCGGCAATTGCATGATCTCGCCTGGCGTACGCAATGCCCTGGCTGTTTCCTGGCGTGACACCATCAAATGGCCGAGCCACGGCGCCAGCCGGTGACCCGCATAGTTGCGCTGGCTGCGCTGTTCGGTAGCCGTTCCCAAAGAATCCGAGATGCGCTTGGCGGTGCGTTCGTCGTTCGACGAGAAGACGACCCGAACGTGGCAATTGTCCAGAATCGAGTTGTTCTGTCCGTAGGCCCGCTCGACCTGGTTCAATGATTGCGCGATCAGGTACGCCCGCAGCCCATACCCGGCGATGAAGGCCAGCGCGGACTCGAAGAAATCGAGTCTGCCCAGGGCCGCGAATTCGTCCAGCATCAGCAGCAGCTTGTGCCGGCGGGTGATGCCGTCCGAGCCGTCCAGCGATTCCGTCAATCTGCGGCCGATCTGGTTGAGCAGCAGCCGCACCAGGGGCTTGGTTCGGTTGATGTCCGAAGGCGGCACGACCAGATAGAGCGAGACGGGATGCTCGGCATCGATCAGGTCGGCAATGCGCCAGTCGCAGCGCGACGTGACCGCGGCGACGGTGGGATCGCGGTACAAGCCAAGATAGGACATGGCTGTGGACAAGACCCCCGAACGCTCGTTTTCGGACTTGTTCAGGACCTCGCGCGCCGCCGAGGCAACAACGGGATGCGGGCCGTGGTCAAGATGGCGGGTATCCATCATGAGGCGCAGCGATGTCTCGAAGGGCCATGATGGATTGGACAGAAATGCCGCCACGCCGCGCAGCGTCTTGTCGTCCTCGGCGTAGAGCACATGCAGGATGGCCCCGACGAGTAGCGCATGACTCGTCTTCTCCCAGTGGTTTCTACGCTCCAACGCGCCTTCCGGGTCCACCAGGATGTCGGCTATGTTCTGAGCATCGCGCACTTCGTGCACGCCCTGTCGCACTTCCAGAAGAGGATTGTTCGCCGCTGAGTGTGGGTCCGTGGGGTTGAACAGCAGACAATGCGAGAAGCGCGAACGCCAGCCGGCCGTGAGTTGCCAGTTCTCACCCTTGATGTCATGCACGACGCACGACGCGGGCCACGACAGGAGCGTCGGCACGACCAGTCCCACGCCTTTGCCGCTGCGAGTGGGCGCGATCGCCATCACGTGTTCGGGGCCGTCATGGCGCAGATAGACCGGCGCCTTGCCGCCAAGCCCGCCGAGGAAGACGCCGGCCGGGCGCAGCAGGCCTGCCTGCTCGATATCCTCGGCCGTGGCCCAGCGTGCCGATCCGTATGTGGTTACGCGCCGGGCTTGGCGTGCTCGCCAGACCGACAGTGCGATGGCCATGCCGATTGGCATAATGCCACCCAGCGCGGCAAACATGCCGCCGCGCATGAAAGTCTCCGGAGCGTAGGCATCAAAGGCGTACCACCAAAGAAAGAGCTCCCACGGGTGGTAGACCGGCATGCTGCCCAGCGTGAACCACGGCAGGCCAAGCTGGCCTTGATAGCCCAACGCCGAGGCCGTCCACTGGGTAGCACCCCACAGGCACGCCAGCGACGTAGTGAGCACGGCGAAAATCTGTCCAAACAGCACGCCGGTCGGCATACGGTCCTCCTTCCAGGTCGGTCCGTCCCGCGTCTGCCTTCGCGGCACGCAAGCGTGTCGGGGCAGGCACGAGAAGAGGTGCCGCCAGTCTGGAAGCGAAGGCGCATCATGTAAACCGAGCCAGGCGTAGCGTGGCGTAACTCGCCGGCATTGGCGGGACTTAATCTCGACGCACAGCGGATCGCACACGAGCACCAAGCAGGACGGTGTGTGAGCGGAAGCACAGCTTGGAGCGAAATTAGTCGCAGGCCGGTGTGCCGTGTGATGGTTCTGCTACAAGAATCGGCAGACGCCGCCACAGCGTCAAGTCAAATTGAGACAGACGATGTTGTATCGAAGGTCATACGGTGCCGGAGCGGCCTAGACCATATTACGGCCCAGCATCACAAACCGCGCCATCGCTGCCGACAGATCGTCCTGCCGCCCATCCTTAGTGATCGCGAAGATGGTTAGCCACGCATCCGAATCGACTAGCGGTACGATTGCGACATCCGGGCGCTGCAGCGTCCTTGCGTGGTTGGCATCCAGGAAGGCGATGCCGCAGCCAGCGCCCACTTTCACTATCATTCCGGCCAAGGTGTCGACTGGCTCGGCCAATATCGGCGAAATTCCTCTGGCTCGCAATAGCGCTTCGATCTGCATCCGTAGACCCGGCTTCAAACGCGTGTGGCAAAAAACCAGAGAGCAGGATGCTGCTGCCGATGCCAGTGTCAACGATTTAGTCTGTGCCAGCGGATGTGCGCGAGGAATCGCAGCCATGATGCGATCGGCCCAAAGCGGCTCTACGATCAGACCTTCCTCCTGAGCCGCCCCAAACGAAAGGCCCATGTCAATGCGCTCGGTCAGTAATGCCTCTTGCTGCTGAAGGGATGGTAGCTCGCTGATCCGCAATTGCATGTCGGGATACTTTCTATGCCAGCATTGAAAAAGCTCTGACAGGCGCGGTTGGGCAAGCCCCTCTGATAAGCCGATACGCAACGCATTGGGCTGACCGCCAATGCGTGCGACGGCGCGTCGAGCTCGTTCGACGCCGGTCAGTATGTCGCGGGCATGGTCACGCAATGCTTCGCCAGCTGGCGTCAGGCTCGTACCTTGCCGGGATCGAATGAATAGTGGTACCCCCAGTTCCTGTTCCAATTGCGTGATGCTGCGTGACAATGGGGACTGTTCGATATGAGCGCGCGCTGCAGCTCTTCCAAAATGCAGTTCCTCAGCCAGAGCCAAGAAATACCGGAGATGCCGAATTTCCATTACGTCAATTACGCTCGATGACGCGCTCTGGTGGTTACACCACGCCAACTGAACCCGTAAAAACAGGCCGTACTTGTCTTTAGCAGAGCGCTGAAACTTGTGGGAAGCTACCTTTGCGTCAACACCAATGGCGGCCGGCTATAGAGAGCGAAAGGTGCGTACTAGCGACATCCGGATAACAGGTCGAAGTTCGGCTCATACGCCGCCGTCTTGACCTGGAATATGCTGAGTAAGGTTGACGGGATATCGTCATGGGACCGCGGCGCCTTCGCAGTACGACGCAAGCACGACGCGTCGACCCCCAGTGCTCGCTCCATGGGCTGGGAGAGCCACATCACCATGGGCACTTGCTTCTGCGAATCCGGAGCAAGAACGTAAGGCATGCCGTGTAGGTAAACATTGCGTTCACCTAGCGACTCGCCGTGGTCAGAAACAAAGAGGAGCCCGGTCTCATGACTGTTGATCGTTTGCAGCAGATCAATCGCCATTGAGATGACGTGGTCTGTATAGACGATGCCGTTGTCATAAGCATTGATGAGCGAGGAATTCGAGCATCGAGCGAGATTTACATCGGTACACACTGGTGCCCATCGAGTGAACCGAATGGGGTACCTCAGTGAATACGCCGGCCCATGATTTCCCATCATATGGAGCACAATCAGCGTATCGCCGCTGCTCTTTTGAATTTTCTCGGCGAGGCCATCAAGTAGGCGCTCATCGAAACATTGCCCCGTCCGGCATTCAGCCACTGTCTGGCTGATGGACTCAAACGGCAATGCATCACATACCCCTTTACATCCTCCCTGGTTATCACGCCATAGCGTAGCCACACCGACCCGCTGCAAGACGTGCAGAACTGATTCGCTCGATCTGATCTTTTCTTCGTCGTAGTTCTTGCGGCCGTAGAACGAGAACATGCATGGCAGTGACACTGCGGTGCTGGTTCCGCAACTCTGGACGTTCCCGAAGTTAACGACTTGGCGGCGCAAGAGTTGGGGCGTAGTCTGTCGCCGATATCCATTAAGGCCCCAATTTTCAGCTCGAACCGTCTCGCCTACTATCACGATGAACGCTTTAGGTTTGTAGGATGCCCGCGGAGGGTCTCGGAACGCATCCGGCGCCGCTATGGTTCGACTTGAAATGTCTCGATGATTGCGGTCAGCAAGAACTCGCGATGCAGCGACGAGATAGTTTGCCGGCGTGACCAAGTAACGTATTTCCTTTTTCTCACGAACGATAGGAACTAAGACGCGTGCGGCTTGCCACAGCGCACCGATCGTCATGATCGTTGCAATCAGAATGAATACAGCCCGCCGCAACAGAGCTCGGCCAACTCGATAGCGCTTCAAAGGTACAAGGACAACTAATACGCTAGGGGCTATGCCGAAAATCAAGACATGCCACAGAAATCGGTGGTTGGAGACAAGCTCGCCCACCTCGGAGACATTAGTCTCAAAGACATTTCGTAGCATCCCTTTGTCAAGATAGACGCCGTAGGCATCCATTAAATAGGCGGCCGCTGCAGTTGCGACCATTAATAGTGGCAAGAGCACCCGAGCCAAACAGCGGGGGACAACAAATAGCAGGAATACCCAGTGCGACGAAACCACGATGGTCGTCACGCTTGCCACCACCCACACACGCTCTGAAAGGGTGTCCCCTCCATATTCAGCGAGCGTTCGCCACAGACTAGAGTTCGCCGTCAAGGCGAACCAAATACTTACTGCTAATAAAAGAACTTCGATAGGGATCGCTGGCAAGCGAATGCGCGGCTTGGCGCTTCGCTCAACTCCGCCCGACAGTAATGGGAACACTTCAGCCTCAATTCTCTGTCCCGAGTGCTCGTGAATAGACCCAGCATCCCGGAGAGCCAATAGGTGTGCATACCGACTCCGATATGCAATGAATGCGATCATCTATAGGGCAAGAGCAGCTGTTGCCGTCATGCGGCGCATGTCTTGCCCGGATCGGATTCCGCGTCGACGAACCTGGCGACATCGAGCGCTTTGAAGCGTCTCGACAGGTCGTGACTTATGCGAAATTGGATGGCCATCGGGGCCGGTCAGGGCCCGGGCTGATGGCAGAGTCGTATGGCTGAGGAGGAAGGTGAAGAACGGGGCGTGAAATCTGCGGCGACACTTGCACGTAGACGTCAGCGAGTATCGCTACGAGATGAAATGCATGACACACTTCGCAGGAATGATGGTCACCCTTTGGCGTGGTGGCGGTTGCGACATGGACATCGACATGATGGCCAAAGTGGGGGCTTTCGTTTCGCCCTCCATGTCCACAGTAGCCGATTTCTGGTCCCACGAGGCAGCGGGCCAGAAAGACAACTATGAGCAGCATCGCGATCGTGCCAAAGCGACGTCGTCTGCTTAGGTAGCACGGTGCACTGGCGCGTGGCATTCGAGCGCTCTCACCAACATGTACGGCGGCGCAAGCGGTGCTGAACGATGACGCGACAGTCATGGCGGCGCCTAACGATAAACAGAAGAGGCGCAAGAAAGCAGCAGCACGGCAGCATGCAGCGCTCGTCCCCGAGCCGCCCCACTAAGAGCGGCTTGCCGACGCCGCGTGCTGCCTGTGATATCCCTGCGCCGCAGCCTCTTCCTCGTATTGGTCATATCCATGGCGCTAGTCGAGAGTCAGCGTCGAGTCATGCTCAACGAATGGCCGATGTGCCGTTTTACGGTGCACCAATTGGTACAGGACAGGTAGTACAAGCAGCGTCAATGCGGTCGATGAAATGATCCCGCCGATCACGACCGTTGCTAGCGGCCTCTGCACCTCCGCTCCTGTTCCTGTAGCAAGCGCCATTGGAATGAATCCAAGCGAAGCGACCAATGCGGTCATGAGCACCGGCCTAAGTCGAGTAACTGCACCGAGATGGACGGCTTCATCCAATGACTTACCTTCAGCCCGAAGTGCCCGAATGAAGGACAACATCACAAGCCCGTTCAGCACTGCAACCCCACTCAGTGCGATGAAACCCACCGCGGCTGAAATCGATAGCGGGATGCCGCGCAACCACAGCGCCATGATTCCGCCTGTCAACGCGAAGGGAATCCCAGTGAACACGATCAACCCATCACGTACATTGCCGAACATGGTGAAAAGGAGAACGAACACGAGGGCAAGCGCAACCGGTACCACGATCTGCAGGCGCGTCGTCGCCGACTGTAGTTGTTCGAATGTTCCGCCCCATGACATCCAATAGCCCGACGGAATCTTGACGGACGCTTCGATCTGGCGCTGTGCTTCGGCCACGAAGGACCCCAAGTCGCGACCCCGGACATTCGCACTCACGACGATGCGCCGTTTGCCGTTCTCTCGGCTAATCTGGTTTGGCCCCGGCGCCAAGTCGAAGCCAGCGAGCTCGGAGAGCGGAACGAATGCGGCGCGTCCGTCGGCAGTTCTAGGAAGCGCAACGGGAAGCCTCTTCAACGCGTCGATATTGCTGCGGACGTCGTCGGGCAGCCTGACCAAGATGTCGAAGCGACGGTCACCTTGGAAGAAGGTGCCAGCTTCCTTTCCTCCCACCGCTGTTGCGATGGCATCCTGCACCTCGGACAGGCTGACGCCGTAGCGAGATGATCTGTCTCTATCAACGGAGATGGTGAGCATCGGCAAGCCCGTGGTCTGTTCAGCCTTGACTGACTCGGCACCGGGAATCTTGGACAACACGCCGACGATTTCCCCCGCGCTCTTTTCAAGCTGAGACATGTCGTCACCGAATATCTTTACGGCCACGTCGCTGCGAACACCGGAGATGAGTTCGTTGAAGCGCATTTGGATCGGCTGCGTGAACTCGTAATTATTTCCAGGGACTTGGTCGACCAACTCCTGCAGCGAAGCAATGACCTGTTCATGCGAGCGTCGAGGCTTGGGCCACTGATCTTGTGGCTTCATGATGATGTACGTGTCTGCAGCGTTCGGAGGCATGGGATCGGACGCTACTTCGGCTGTTCCGATCCTTGCAAACACACGCTCGACTTCGGGAATCTGCACAATTTTCCGTTCAAGGATGGCCTGCATTTCGACGGATTGCGTCAAGCTGGTCCCGGGAATTCGAAGAACCTGCAGCGCGATATCGCCCTCGTCCAGGTTTGGGATGAATTCGGCCCCGAGACGGCTGGCCACGGCGAACGTGAACAGGATCGACATAGCGGCAAATACGACCACCACAGGAACATTCGCCAATGCACGCGACAACAATGGTTCATAGGCACGGCGCGCGTGCCCCATAAGCCAGTTCTCTTTCTCTTCGACCTTCTTGTTGAGCAACAGCGCGACCGCTGCCGGGACGAACGTGATTGATAGGATCATCGCTCCCAATAGTGCCAACACGACGGTGGTGGCCATGGGATGAAACATCTTGCCTTCAACGCCCGCCAGCGCAAAGATCGGCAGATACACGATCATGATGATCAGTTGACCGAATATCAGCGGGCGGNCGGGCCTCGCTGGCTGCGGCGAAGACCTCCTTGAAGCGCTCCGACCGGGTTAGCAAGCGACCCCTTTCGGCTTGAACGTGCGCAAGATGACGAATGCAGTTCTCGACTATGACCACGGCGCCGTCGACAATGATCCCAAAGTCCAGAGCACCCAAGCTCATCAGATTCGCGCTGACCTTGTAGCTCACCATGCCTGAGAACGTGAACAGCATGGAAAGCGGGATCACCATGGCGGTGATCAGCGCCGCTCGGATGTTGCCCAGGAACAGGAAAAGGACGACGATCACGAGCACGGCGCCTTCCAAGAGGTTCTTCTTCACCGTGGCGACCGCCTTGTCGACCAGTGTCGTGCGGTTGTAGACCGTGACGGCCTTTACCCCAGGCGGCAGTGTGCTGTTGATGCTTGCCAACCTCGCGTCGACAGCCTGGGAAACCGTTCGGCTGTTCTCGTTGACAAGCATGAAGACTGTGCCGAGAACAACTTCGCGTCCATTTTCGGTCGCAGCGCCCGTGCGCAGCTCTTTGCCGACCGAAACACTTCCCAAGTCCCGTATACGGATGGGCAGGCCCTGCGCTTGGCTGACGATGATGCTGCCGATGTCCTCGATGGACTGCACTTGGCCAGGAGCACGAACCAAGTATTGCTCACCGCCCCGCTCGATATATCCCGCGCCTACATTGACGTTGTTACGTTCGAGTGCAGCCACGAGGTCAGCCAGCGTCAGTCCGTAGGCCGAGAGCCGCTCCAAATTCGGTGCGACGAGATATTCTTTGACAAAGCCGCCAATCGCGTTGATCTCGGTCACTCCAGGCACAGTTCGCAATTGAGGCCGGATGATCCAATCCTGAATCTCACGCAAGTCGGTCAATGTGTAAGGCGAGCCATCGGCTTTCTTCGCGTTCGTCTCTGCCTCGACGGTCCACATGTAGATCTCGCCCAACCCTGTGGAAATGGGGCCCATTGTCGGCGTGACGCCCTGAGGAAGAGCATCTCTCGCCTCCTGAATGCGCTGGTTAACCAACTGACGCGCGAAATAGACGTCGGTCCCATCGTTGAAGATGACGGTGACCTGCGACAGGCCATAACGCGAGATTGAGCGGGTTTGTGCAAGGCCGGGCAGACCGGCCATTGTTGTCTCGATGGGATAAGTGATCCGCTGCTCGGCCTCCAGCGGCGAGTAGCCAGGCGCCGCGGTGTTGATCTGGACTTGCACATTGGTGATGTCGGGTACGGCGTCAATTGACAGACGGGTGTAGTTGTAGATGCCAAGCCCTGCCATCCCGACGACAGCGAGCATGATCAGCCAGCGGTGGCCAATAGCGAATCGAAGGATTCGTTCAAACATTGTGTTCTTCCCCGAGGATGCATTGCACTCGAAGCATGTCTAACGCGCCGAGCCGCAGCAGGTCGCCGAGCGTAGAGCCCGTTGTCCGCACGCCAAGCTTCATGTCAGTGGGCATGCTCGGCCTCGCTTTTTCCCAGTTCCGCCTTGAGCGTGAACGTGTTGGAGCTGGCGTACCGCTCCCCTGGCTCAAGTCCTTCCTTGATCTCGACCAGCGTGCCGTCGCTACGGCCTTGCACGACCGCCTGTGCTTTGAACCCTCCAGACACTGCTTTGAAAAGCGTTGGCTTATCGTCAAGCATCTGTAGTGCATCGGCTTTCACGACGACGGGAACCTGTTGGTCTTCCTGGCGTACCCGCACAGTGATGAACAGCCCTGGACGCCACGCACCGCCCGGGTTCACCAGCGTGACACGAGCCGTTGCTGTCCGAGTCTGGTCACCAATCAACGGACCGACATAGGAAACGGTTCCTTCGGTGCTCTCGCTCATGGCGCTCGATGTGATCGTGACCCTCTCCCCGACGCGCACAGCGCCCAGATCCTGCGGCGCAACGATGAACTCGGCCCAAACCGTGCTTAGGTCTGCAATCGTGAACGATGGGTCAGCTTCGGTGACCGCCTCTCCCAAGGTCATGTGCTTCTCAGTAATCACTCCCTCGAACGGCGCCAGCATGGCGTATCGGTTCAACGCTGATGCCTTTGTCGGTACGCCGATCGCGTTCAATTTTTGCCTTGCATTCTGGACTGCGATCATCGCCTCTTCTCGTGCGGCACCAGCCTGAAGGTATTCTTGCTCGGCCGAGACGCGCTGTTCCCAGAGCTGCTTCTCGCGCTCATAGGTCCGATTGGCCAGGGCAGCCCGTCGTTGAGCGGCCATCAGTTCGCTTCGTAGGTCTGAAAGCCCGGTACTGGCAATGACTGCAAGGGTCTGCCCTTTGCGCACACGCTGTCCAAGATCCGCAGACACACTTTCAACTACGCCAGCCAACCGAGGCACGACGTGTGCCAATCTGTCAGCGTTGAACCGAATCTCTCCAGGGAACTCCCTGAATACTCGTATGGTGCCGGGACCGGCCTGCGTGACTGCAATATTGCTTTCACGAACTTGCGTATCGCTCAGCCTTACAAGGCCCTCCAGCTCGTGTTCCGTGCCATCTTTGGAGGACGAACTTTCACCCTTGATGGAGGCATCTCCTCCGCCTTGGTTGGCAGTGCCGCGCAGCACTCCGAAGATGGCGAGCATGCCTACGACGACTATTGCCGCGGCAATTGCTGTCTGCTTCCTGGTCATCATGATTTGAACTTCCTTAGCGGCCGAGTATGCGATCGATCGCAATAGCAGCCTGGTAGGTGTCGGCAAGGTTGGACAGGTACCGTAGCCGGGCCTGGAATAGGGTGCGCTGCGCATCAAGCACGTCTAGAAAGCTGAACTTGCCAGCTTCGAATCCGAGCGTCGCCACCTCGTAGGCCTGTTGTGCTCCAGGCAGGACGGACAAGCGTAGGGTGGAAGCGGCGGCCTTAGCGAAGACCAGACGCGACGCCGCTTGCTGGAGTTCCTGGCCTAACCTGATACGCGTCGCCTGCAACTGATCTTCTGCTTGGTCGGCGCGAACCGTAGCCTCATAGAGATTGCCTTGGTTACGGTTGAAGATCGGGAGAGGAATCGACAAGCCCACGATGGCCTGATTGCGGCCCAACGCATAGTCGCGCTGCGCGCCAGCCGTGATGCGGATGTCCGGATACTGCCGACTGCGTTCGAGTTGTACCGTGGCTTGGCGCCGCTCAATTTCCATGCGGCCGACGATCAGCTCTGGAGAGTTGTCGAGTTGGGCAAGCAACGTCGAAATAGGCGAGCGCTCGGGCAATGATTCCAAGTCGCCTACCGCCTCGGAAAACTGCGGTGCTGATGCTCCCCAGAGGGCGCTCAACGACACGCGAGCGCTTTCGAGTACGGCTTTCGACTGCCCAAGGGCAAGATCGGCATTGGCACGTTCGACTCGTGCCCGTGTCTCCTCAAGCGGCGCGACTTTGCCTGAGGCCACTCGTCGTGTGGCAACATCTTCAGCACGCGCTGCAACTTCCACGGCGCCTTGCGTCAGACGGACATCTTCCTGAGCCATCAGAACATTGAAAAAGGCTGAAACGGTCGCTGCTCGAATGTTGGCGCGAGCCAACGTAAGGTCGGCGATGGCCACGCCACGAGCGCGCTCGGCCGCGTCGATCCGGGCAGAACGCTTGCCGCCCAGCTCGATAGGGATGCCAAATTCTGCAATGGTTGTACGAGCGTCTCTCCGGGTATCTTCCATCCGTATAGACACGTCGGGATTCGGCAACAAGCCTGCCTGGGTTATAGCGCCCTGCAGTGCTTCAACTTCTTTCCTCGCTGCGGCGAGCGAAGCATTATGACTGGCGGTGAGCGATAACGCCGATTCGAGCGTAAGTGGCCCGCCAGCAAGCGTTTGTTGTTCGAAATAGGGATGAGGATCGGGTGCCGGAGGTTGCGCCAGAGCAACCGCAGGTATACCCAGGGCTAAAGCAAGCCCTAGCAAACAGCATCGCATGGAATTACACCTGAAATAAGAACGGTGAATCCAGCGAGGGCGGAAGAAAAGAAAAAAACCGAGGCGCCTCGCTGGTTAAGCGAGGCAAGCCCATTTAGGGCGTTCTGGAGTGCTAGCGGGGCACGACTTGAAATCGTCCCGTATCGGAACGAAAGCCACTACCCGTACTGCAATTTCAGCAGTAGGCATCATTACATCGGGAAAGACCGCATGCATCGAGACCAAGTGGCAGGCAAGACAATCGCCATGCACCGCCTTTTTCGAAGGCGTTCCTTCGTCATCACCTACATCGATGTGAATGTGATGGCCGAAGTGTGTCCGCCCAACTTCATCGCCATCCACGCAATAGCGTGCAGCGCCTGCCCAGGCTCCCTGGAAAGGCACCACCAATAGCAAGAAAATGATGAACAGTCTACGCACGGCGTCACGAAACTATGAACTGGCGACAGTCTAGCGCAACTTTCAGCATTTCGGCTTGACAAGATCGCCAGATAACAAAATTGTAATTCTGCCGCGAGTCCGAGCCCTTTACAGACGTGCGTTAGTCAATAGATGCTCCACATTGACTACAAAAGCTCGCGGTTGGGTGCACTGAGCTGCCGCAACGCTTGCAGACCGTAGGACCAAGCGACGTGCCACACTGCCGGCAAAATTTTGAGTATCCATCATTCATCGCCTTGCACCCTGGGCAGGCTATGCCAATCGCAGAAGACGCGGTGCCTCCACTTTGAACACCATGCCGAAATCCATGGCTACCGCCGCTGTGATGCCCGCTACCGCGCTGATCGCGGCTCTTGTGACCGCCAAACAGTTTGTCAAAAATTCCCATTTTTTCATCCCCTGCCTGTGTGCGCCTGTGCTTTCATCAACGCGTCAACGCACCCAGGCATATAGTTCAGGCGAAGTTCAATCTTGTTTGCATCACACGCGCACCAGTCCCGCCTTCTTTGCTACACGCGCAGCAATATATAAGGCTACCCATGCCGTCAAACCCGTTGCCAAGTACGTCGCGTCAGGCAGGGAGTGTGGGCCCGCAAGCCTATAGTCCGTCCAAAGCTTTAGCAAAGCCAGTGCTACGCCGAGAATAAAGATGGTGTTGTATTCTTTCACGACGACACGTCGCCAATTGAATTGCATGTCCGCAAGCGACTGGTGCCAGCCACTCAAAGAGGGCAGCCAGCGATTAACACGCAGACAATACTCCTCATATTCGACGCCGAATTTCGTGCGCAAGAAATCCTCCTCTGCTGCAACAATGCACATATACGCCAATAACACAAATGGTAGAACGATGAAATAGAACGTGTAGGAATGCGCCAATAGGACGACTCCAAGGCAGATTAACGCATTGCCTACGTACATAGGGTTTCGGCATTGCCCAAAAATGCCTCTTTGAATTAACTTGGAAGCATACACTTGTCGCTTGCGCCCTCCGCGTTCGATATATTCATAACCGATGGTAACTATCCTCACCATAAGTCCTAAGATTGCGATGATTATGCCCATTGTGTCGAACGCCCAGTCCCAACTCATGTTTCCGAAAGGATATGAAGGCTTGGTAAGCAGAGCGGCAAGAAGAAAGCCGGCTGGCCCGATGACGTTGCGGTAGCGGAATAAGAAATTTCCGACTCTGATAGCTGCTTTGTTCATTTGATCGCCAGAAACCCTTCAAAGCACACGTACTTTTGAATCGTCATGACGTCGATAAAGCCAGCCCGGCGTAAGAGATCCAAGTTGCCCTGGGTGGAGAATGGCTCCATTACTCCCTTGATGCTGCGTGTTTTATTGACAATCTCGGCCTCATTGAAACCACTTTCAAGTTTGAATTCGACGTAGACTTGGTTTGCATAATCTTGGAACCGGCCATCTGGTGCGCGAACCTTCTCGAACATGCAAAACGCACCGCCCCAATTGAGTGCTTGGTATATCTTATCTATCACCGCTTGGCGTATTCGTGGCGGCAAAAACTGGATGGTGTAGTTTGCGACGATCATGTCGCAAGGCTCAAAGTCGAGATCCAATACATTGGCGCATATGAAAGTAAGACGCGAATCATGCTCAGCGTTGTCGCGTGCCTTGAGCACCATATCACCTACAGTATCAACGCCTACTAGTTTTAATCGCCGCTTGTGAGAATGCTGTGCAGCAATCCTTATTAACAGCGAACCAGTCGAGGAGCCAACGTCGTAAACGAGGCTGTCTTCTTTCAAAAAGAAATCGCTGTAATGACATACCAACTGATGCCCGCTCTCATAGAGAGGAATAGACTTGCTAATGTGCGAGTCGAAATCTTCGCTTATATTCTCGAATGACCATCCAGCATTGTGCTGGTTAATGTTGGTGTCTACCTTGTTACTCATATCCTTCCCCTGAGCAACGCCGATCACGTGGTGACACGCGCGTTCAGAACGTTGCTATCGCTTGGCGTATTTACGCAGCAGTAGTAGAACCAAAGCGGACTAGCGCCGGCTATCGAGATGCCATGTCATGTATGCGTCTAGTCCACACAGTCGGATATTGCCAACTGCGCTCTCTGGGAGCAGGCCGGTTCAAACTACACTGACCAGTTGTGCGATGGGCCCCAGACCGAGATACCTGTTCCCTCGAAAGCCCATGCCCTAGTGGACGTCGACTCTTGCTGGGTGCTGGTTGTCGTTGTGAAGGCATCGGTTGTCCAAGAACAACCAATGATTCACAGGGGACTCGAGACGATCCCGTCGAGTGGCCTCGCATTGAATTGCACCTTTAAGTTAACAGGTGAATCCGGGAAGCGATTAGTTGATAAGAACTAAAGGCCTCACTGGTTGGCGAGTCGATGCCATTTGGGGCGCTCTGGAACCGCGGCAGGTCGTGACTCGAATGGCCGCCAAATTGGCGGAAATTTAATAGTCGATAGCGGCATAGCGCCAATGAGCGATAGGCCGGACGCAAACACCGCATGCATTGAAACCAGGTGGCAGGCAACACAATCGCCATGCACGGGAGATTTCGGAAATGCGCTTTCGTCGTCGCCCACATCAATGTGTAAATGATGCCCGAAATGGGGTTGCCCGCCACCATCCCCTTCCAGGCAATAGCGAGCCGCGCCCGCCCAGGCCCCCTGGAAAGGCACAACGAACAAAAGCAGGATTATGACTAGGCGGCGCATAGAGTTATATTACTACCGCAAATCACCAATGCAGCGAACGTTCGCTACTCGGAGGTTTGATATAAGATATTTGTTCACAATGTATTGGACTTTTCAATTACTGCGTTGGACGCGTGTCTTTATATAAAATTCATTTCGGCAGATGGCGAGCATGGCACGAGTTCGAATTGAATCGTCATGTGAGATATGCCAAATTCTTTCGAGAGCACGGTCTGCAGGATTGGTAAAATTTCTGCTGAAGTGTTTATTTTAGGGTCGTAGACTACATGCATGCTCAGGCTTACTTTTCCTGAGGTTAGCGCCCAAACATGTAAATCGTGAAAGCTCAAAACGCCAGGCACTTGCACGATGCTCGCTCCTACTTTGTCTAGGTCGACATCGTCCGGCACCCCCTCCAGCAAGATATTCAGGCTTGATTTCAACAATATCCACGTCCGCGGCAGTACCCATAACCCGATCAAAACGGCGATGGCTGAATCGATCCAGGCCCACTCCGTGAATCGAATAAGAATAGCTCCCGCGATTACACCAATAGAGCCGATCAGATCGCTCCAGACTTCGAGATATGCGCCTCGCACGTTCAGACTCGTGCCTTGCCTGGCCGAGAGTAGCCGCATGCTGATCAAATTGATGACCAGTCCGCAGGCTGCTACAAAAAGCATACCCGTAGATTCGATTTGAGGGGGTGCTTTTAGCCGAAAGTAAGCCTCGTATATGATGTAGGCAGCTACGCCAAACAAGAGTAATGCATTAAAAGAGGCGGCCAGGATCTCGAATCTGTAATAGCCAAAAGTTCGTTTTTTATCCGCCGGGCGCTTCGCGATCGAAATCGCAACCAGCGCAATGCCGAGTGCCGTGGTGTCGGTCAGCATATGCGCCGCATCCGAAATCAACGCCAAGCTCTTGGTTAGCACACCACCTATTATCTCGACGACAAGAAAAGTGGCCGTTAACGCAAATGCGATTTTCATGGAGCGTTCATTACCAGCAACGTATTCGCGCGCATTTTCAGTGCTCATGGTGGCTTCTCATAGCTGTGTACGCATTTAATCTTCCAGGCAGCGCCGCCGTTGGGGTTGGGCCGTGCTTCGAGTGGCGGCAGTGATGCATCCATGCAGGCCTTATAACCTCTCGATGAAATAGGCAATTGAGCATTTATCTTTATCGCGATATCCAGCCGGTTATTCGATGTATATAATCGAATGATGGTTTACACCAGACCTCTCGCTTCTAAACCTTCAACGTCATCAAGCCATGAATCCTATTGACACTGATTCTGTGTTTCAGGTTTTTCTATCTGAGTTTTCGGATCTTTCAGACGCAGCTGAAGCCATCCGCGCTATTGTCAGGCTGCTCGTTTCCATGGTCCTTGGAGGACTTCTTGGCTACGAACGCGAACTCGCGGGGAAGGTAGCGGGCGTCCGGACACATATGCTTGTCGCTTTAGGCGCCTGCGTATTTGTGGTTGTTCCTCTCCAGTCCGGAATGGCTATGACAGACCTTAGCCGCGTTCTCCAGGGACTAATATCCGGCATCGGCTTTTTATGCGCCGGTGCCATCTTGAAATCAGACAATGCGATGAACGTTAAGGGGCTTACGACCGCAGCCAGTATTTGGATCGCTGCGGCCATAGGCGTTACGGTAGGCATGGGCCATGCGATGACTGCAATAGTGGCGACAGTTTTCACGCTCATTGTGTTGAGACTCTTGCGAGGATGGAAGCACTAAGCGGTCCCGTACGTTCCAGTGCTGCTAGCAGCGCACAAGTGCCTGGACTTTTCTTCGGTCCTGGTTGACGTCACTGAGACTATAGTTCCAGGCCGTAATCGCTAGCAGCACCAATATTCCTTATGAAGACTTTTGTGTTCATGAAATGCCATCCGGACGCGCATCTTGGATAAAGAATCCTATCCGCGTAATACAGTGCTCGGAAGTCGCGATAGTTTTACCTGAGTGCATCGCTGCGATAGCAGCGACGATTGATAATCCCAAACCATGATGCCTGTTCGCTCCCACATCGTCGCTAGCACGATAGAAGCGCTCAAACATATGAGTCAGTACGTCTTGCGTCAAAGTTTCACCCAGACTTTGCACACAGACGTCAACCCCGGCGGCTTGGCGGCTTATGGAGATTTCAATCGGGCTGTTGGGCTTGCTATATCGCAAGGCATTTTCGACTAGATTCGAAAGCGCTCGCTTAAGCAGCGATGCATCATAGTGCCCGGCGGCGTCACCGGTGACGTAGATCCTGCGCCTTTCGTTTTCGTATGCTTCAACATGATAGTCGGCGACGGTTTGGCAAAGCCCGTGCAGGCTTTCGACCCAGATTCGCCTGGCTCGCACGCCCCGATCGGCTTGGGCAAGAAACAGCATGTCACCAATGATGGAAGACAGTCGGTTCAAGTCTTCAAGATTGGATTCAATCGCATCTCTAAATTCTTCTGTGCTATGCGCGCCGCGCAGTATTAATTGGCTGTTCGCCGCCATTAGCGTGAGAGGCGTGCGTAGTTCGTGCGCGACGTCGGCATTGAATCCCTTCAACTGTTCGTATGCTGCGCGAAGCCTTAGCAGTAGTTCATTGAACTGCTCAACAAGTGGCTGTAGCTCTGTTGGTTGGTTGGACCCGTCCATGCCGTCGTCCAACTTACTAGCAGTCAATTGGCTGATCTGCCGACCGAGGCCCCCGACCGGTGCCAACCCTTTCTTGACCAATGCGTAGCCAATCGCAGAAATAGACGCCGTGCCAACCAGTGCACCTAGCGTCAACACAACGATTAAGTGGTCGAGCAGCAGTTGATCGGGAGCAACGTCAAGGGATATCATCGCCTCCACATAACGTATAGACGGCCCGACATTTTCAAGCCGGAATCGTCGGTTTAGCGTGAACACGCTTGTCGTTCCAACGTGGTACAGTTGATTTCCATCGGACGACAGAAGTTCGAGCGATACATCTGTTCTTCCCCTGACGAGGTCGTCGAGCTTGTGGATAAACATATCCCAATTTTCGCCGCTCTCGGACGCTAGGTAGCGCAACGTCTGCTGATACTGGTTTAGCAGATCGGATTGTCTGTCACGTAAGTGCGCCTCCGCCTCTAGATAAACCGCTGCGCAAACTGCAGCGAGCCCAACAAAAGTGGTGAGCGCAAACCACCGAGAAAGGCGTCCGCCCAGAGACCATCTAGGAGGGCTGCCCGTCATTGCGGCTCTCCAATATGTATCCAACGCCACGCACCGTGTGCAGTAGCGACTGCTCAAACGGGACGTCGAGTTTTACCCGCAGCCTGCGAATCGCGACTTCGACGACGTTTGTTTCTGTGTCGAAATTGATATGCCAGACCGTCTCCGCGATTTGTGTACGTGTCAATACGCGGCCGGCATTTTCCATCAGTAGTGTCAACAACGCGAACTCCTTCGGCGTGAGATCCAAGACTCTTCCGCCGCGCAATGCGCGATGCTTGATAAGGTCGACTTCCAGATCGGCGAGTTTTAACCGGTCAGTTCGAGCAAGTTTATGAGGGATGCCACGCCGGAGCAGGGCCTCAATCCGTGCAATCAATTCCGAAAATGCAAAAGGTTTAGCCAAATAGTCGTCGGCGCCTGCGCGTAGCCCACGTACGCGATCCTCAACCTCGCCTTTTGCAGTCAGCATCAGCACCGGAACCTGCTTGGACTGGCGCAACGCGCTCAACACGGCGATTCCATCGAGTCCGGGTAGCATGCAGTCGAGCAAGACGAGGTCATAAGGTCCTTCGATCGCGAGATGCAAGCCGTCCATCCCAGTATGTGCAACGTCGGCTTGATAGCCTTCTTGCCGCAGACCCTCGGCGAGATAGGCTGCAAGCTTTTTTTCATCTTCGATGACCAGGATCTTCATGCTCCGGCGCGTTCTCGTTCCTATGATAGCGGCGGCTATGTATTGGCCACTACATGACTTCAGGTGGCGGTCGTAGCACGGTAGGCCAGCAGCCGCAACGCGTTCACGACCACGAATAGAGTCGAGCCTTCATGTACCGCGACGGCCGCTCCGATGCCTAGACCGAAGATCGTCGCAGGAACGAGCACTGCCACGACTCCCAAGCTGACAAAGACATTTTGCCGAATAATGGAGCGGGTATGCCGGCTGAGTCCGACGGCAAACGGCAGGTGGCGTAGGTCATCAGCCATCAATGCGACGTCAGCAGTCTCCAAGGCTACGTCGGAGCCAGCAGCGCCCATGGCTATGCCCACCGTAGCATTGGCCATCGCGGGCGCATCGTTAACGCCGTCGCCAACCATGGCGACCTTCGTTTGCGCACGCAGGTCGTGAATAGCCTTGACCTTGTCTTCGGGCATCAGATCGCCCCAAGCTTCGTCGAGCCCGACCTCGGCTGCTACGGCCTCGGCAACCTTCTTATGATCCCCAGAAATCATGATCATGCGGGTTATTCCAAGCTCGCGGAGCTGCTGAAGTGCGGCGCGCGCGTTGGCCCGCGGCGTATCCAGAAGGCCGATCGCGCCTAGATCCTTGTCACCTTGTCGTACGATCATGGTTGTGCGACCAGCCTCCCTCAGCCGCTCAATGGAGGCAGCGACCGATGCACTCAACGGAGCCACGCCGTCAGTTCCAAACATTTCGGCTTTGCCGATCCAAACGGTTTGCGAGTCGACTGTCGCTCTCACGCCCCGACCAATCAGGTTCTCAAGGCCACTGGCGGAAGAAGGCGTTCGGGTTCCCAAGCGCTCGCGTCCATCACGAGCAATCGCACCAGCCAACGGGTGATCGCTCAGCGACTCGACCGCAACGGCTACCGCTAACAGGTCTTCTTCCGTCACGCCTTCAGCTGGCACCACGTCGGTGATCCGGGGCCGGCCTTCAGTGAGCGTACCAGTCTTATCAAACGCCATTGCGTTCAACGAGCCGAGATCCTCCAGAGGGGCGCCTCCCTTAATTAAGACCCCGCCACGCGCAGCACGCGCAATTCCTGACAAGACTGCACTGGGTGTAGCAATGGCGAGGGCACATGGGCTCGCCGCCACGAGGACGGCCATGGCGCGGTAAAAGCTGTCGCGAAATGGCTCGTCGATAACAACCCATGCAAACAGCAATGCAACGGCGATCGCAAGCACCACGGGGACAAAAATGCGTTCGAACCTGTCGGTGAAGCGCTGCGTTGGGGATTTGCGCGTTTCGGCTTCGCTTACCATCTTGACAACGCGCGCCAGCGCCGAGTCGGCGGAGCGGCGCGTGACTTCGATTTCGATCGATCCTGCGCCGTTGATGGTGCCTGCGAAGACGCGTGCTGCCGCGTCGATCGCGTCCGGCCGCGCGCGGGCGACCGCTGGGTCCACGACCGGACTCTTGTCGACGGGAATGCTCTCGCCGGTGACCGGAGCCTGATTAATGCTGGACGTGCCCGCTACGAGAAAACCGTCTGCGGATAAGCGCTCGTTGGGTCTGACAAGGACAATATCGCCAACGATCAGTTCCCCGACAGGAACGTTCACGATCTGCCCGTTGCGCCGGACCGTCGCCGTGTCCGGGGCAAGCGCAGCCAATGCCTCGATCGCTCGCTTGGCACGGCCCATAGCATAATGCTCCAGGGCATGTCCCATGCTGAAGAGAAACAACAACAAAGCGCCTTCGGGCCAGGAGCCAAGCGCTGCAGCACCTGCCGCCGCAACTAGCATAAGCGTGTCGATTTCGAAGCGTTTGAGCTTCAGGTTATCGATCGCTTCACGCACTGTATAGAAGCCACCGAAAAAATACGCTACAACGTAGCATGCGAGCGGTAGCCATTCCGGCAGCCCCTGCGCCAGCTTCTCGATGGCAAAGCCAATGCCCAGCAGGGCGCCACATATGAGCGCAAAGGCCATTTCAGTGTTCGCGCCAAACACGCCTCCATGCGCATGAGCATGGTCGTGTTGCTCGCCACTATGAGCGTGTCGGGTGGCAGGTGGTTGAGACTTGCCGTGCCCATGTTCCGCGTGCGGATGTGCACCATGACCATGTTGATCGTTGGAGGGCACCTCGTGCGCATCACTCAGTCGCAGGCCCATCTGAGTCATCGCGGCGAAAATCTCGGCCTCCGACGTGCGCTGGCGATCGAACTCGACGTGAACGCGCCCCGTTGCGCTCGCGGCGGCTTCTAATACACCTGGCATAAGACGCAATTGCTCTGACAGTGTTTCTGCCCGTCGTTGGTGGCCGATGCCTACGGTCTGCCATTGCCCATGGCCAAAACGGCTGGTAATCCTCGCGCCTGCGGCCTGCGTAATATCGCGTATCCGGGATAACGTCAGAAATTCTGTACTGTAGTGGATGCATAGCTGGGCCGGCGAATCACCTTCCGCTGGCCGGACGTGGACTCCTTCGACGCCGGGGCGTGCCTGCAAATCCGCGACCAGCCGTTCGACGCACGTATCCGTAGCATCGGGCACGTTCGGCAGGAGTATCGGGATATCCAGTCGGAGTTTCGTCGTCATAACCAACATTCTGTGAGTAAAAGGACCGACTCCGACGAGCCGGGGTCGGTCGACCTCCAGCCCCCTTGCAGTTCGCGTTTTGCCGTTGCTAGCTATTGCTATAGATACGGAAAGAACTACGTTCTGCTGCGCTGAGTGCTTCCATCGCCGTGGGTTCGGGGATCACGTGACCAATAACTGACCAACGCAGAGAATAGGACATACGTCAACTCATGCAAATGACCGAATTCGTCACAGGCGTCGGCGGCCGCATACGCCTCGGTAACATCTAGGCCGCGACGCGACCATCCCACTCAGGCATGACCCCCGCTGAGGCATGATTGGAGACAACAACTCTCGGTGGCTGATGCGATTCGGCGTAGCACCAATACATACAGAGGGCTCGCATCCAAGCCCTCGGATATTGGTTGATAGCTGCAGACGCAATAGTTCGCCATACTTCTGCAGAGGCCCCTGGAAATTGCGCTTAGTCGCCCGGATAGTCTTCCATGAGAAGCGTGGTCAGCTTGGCTATCTCGTTTGAGGAAGCCTGCACACGCTTACCGTCAGTTGTTGGGAGAACTTCACCGTTCTTCAGATAAACTGCCCGTCCAAACTGATTTGCCTTTGCCATTTTGCCGTCCTGGAATATGTACAGCGTTCCGCCGTCTGCAAGCGAGATGACATCGCGCGACGCTTCACGGGCCTTGTGATCCGCGAACGCCGGAAGGGAAAGGGTAGCCGTAGCAGCGAACAGCGCCGCGATTGCGATCTTCAGTTTCATTGGTCATGCTCCTTGAGTATTGGTGATGGGCAGCCCCCCACATGCTTTAGCACGGCTTCATGTTAAAGAGCTCCTGATAACCAGCCCCCGACATGCTGATTACATTTATGTAAGGTGGCGACGAATGCTGAGTCGGCCACGGGCTGAGTGTGTAGCCGATGTCGTAAGACGATAGCTGCGGTGGCATTCATTAATCGGCCGTCCAGTTCTCGCTCCTCTGCCTGAACCCGAGAACCTACCCAAGTTCATAGCGTTAGGGATTTTGACCTCCCGAAACTCCATGTCGCCCGGCCATTCTCAATTGACACGGACATGGATTCTCCCAGACGCTGCGCGAGAATCGGTCGCCACGGCACCAGCGTAAAACCGAGCCCGTCGTCGAGCATCGCATAGCGGCCGCTGGCCAGCGTGACGGAGCGCCGATAGACGCCGCTGGCTTGGCCGTCCTCGCCGAGCGGCTTATAGGTCAGACCTGTCTCGGCCGCGATCGTCTGGGCGGTTGCGGCCACTTCCCGGTCGCGCAAGGCGTGCAGCAGCCGGCGCGCGACGATGACTTGCTCACCCTGGCGCTTGGCCAGTCCTTCACGCTCCAGGTAGGCTGCTCGCGCCTGCATGGCCTCTCGGACCTCTCCGCCGAAGCCTGCCCCAGTCAGCTCTTTGCCGCCGTCGATCAGTTTGCGGTCCAGCCAAGTCGCGCCCAGCGCATTGATCTGGCGTGCCAGCGGCAGGTGGGACGGCACGGCAACGTGGATGCCGTGGCGCAGCTTCAGGTCATGTTCCCGCCCGCGCTCGCACAGGTCGCCCGGCACTTT
>JGI26531J51214_10000749_pt1 | contig 24200 bp, 17 predicted proteins | sample ThiBiot_500_biof_2_FD_51214 | JGI IMG/M metagenome (IMG submission 51214)
CTTTACCATTGCCAATACTTCTTCCACCGGTATTTCGACTGATAAAATTCAATTGATTTGGATGATTTGTGTCGACAGCGTAAAGAAAAACTCGATTGAGAAATTGCATTCCAATTAGAATTTCACCTTGTTTATTTATACTAATCGACATGTCATATTTAGCTGAATATGTATTTGCATCGGAATTAGTTAATAGATCTTGCCAAGTATCTGCTGTTGCATTCGGTTGATTTCGATCGACAATCAAAGGAAAACGATTTGTACTATTGAAATTAATCAAATAAATCATGGGGACATATTTCGATACTGTATTTAAAGGATTAGCAATAAAACCGGCAATTATACCGAATGAATCACTAAATTCAACAGCATGTGGCATAAATGTCGAATCTGGATAGGTCAAATTTGCATTCCAAAGATGAATGATTGTATTATTTTCTGAATCGTATATGTAAATAAAACTTGTCGAAAAACCATAAATAAATCGACCTTGTCGTTCATTAGCAATAACATAGAATTCTTGATGATCATAATTTGTAAATGATGTCGAAAGAAATGTAAAACTAGTCGAACATGATGTACGATTTTGTTGATATTTTGCCATGCCAATAAATGTACCATTTTTATTATTAATAAATTCTCCAGCAAAGAAGAAATCCGTTCGATTTTCAGGAGTAACAATTGTGTAAACATAAAAATCGAGTAAACTCGATAATGGTAGAACACATCGTGAAAATGATGATGATGCTGTTGTATTATATGGTGAGAATTGTATTAAAAATGTTGGATAAACATCACTATTTTGAACTTGAACAAAAATAAATTCGTTCATAGCAATTTTAATACCATATGCATCGTAATTAGTTAAATTTGTCGGTATAAAACCGTTAGAATAACGAAATAGAAATATAATTAACAAGGCGGACCGTAACATTGCCAATGTAATATGTAAGAAAAGTACAAATATTTCACTTCGAAAATATACTCATTTATATCAATCAAACAGAAATGATTCATTGATTTGACAAGAATTATTTACCATTCATCGATATATATGTTTACCAGGTAAGTTTATACGATTTTTTTTAATATAAAAAAAAGGCGAATATATGTTGTGTAAATTGTATATTGCAGAAAAGAAAAAAAAAGAAAAGACACGATCGATATCCTACAATTACAAGAGAAAGAGAGTATAAAATAAATCGTAGGTAGGCATGTAGGTTAGACGATGAGATCGAAATGTTCTTTTGTACGTGCAAATTTTTGAAGTTTTTCTTTGCCACTTTGTAAGAGATGACAATCGGTTAAATTCAAACTAATCAATGTATCATTTTGATTAAGTATACTGAAGAATATATCGGCACTTTTTTTACTTAACAATTGACTATCAACGAAACTTAATTCTTTTAAAGTTCGATTATGCCGAAATAATACGTCGGCCAGTAATTGAATTCCTTGATCTGTAATATTATTTTTACCTAGAAGTATTTTTTCAAGTATTCGATTTGTTTTGAGCATTTGAGCAAGAAAATCAACACCGGTATCTGTCATTTCAATATTCATTATCCATAATGTTGTCAATGCTGATGTATTACGTGCGAGTATTTTACTAAGATATTCGATGCCAGTATCACCAATTCTCGTATGATTTAATTCGAGTGTCGTTAACAAACTGTTTCCATCTAAAGATTTGCCTATAATCGATGCACCAATCGATGTGATACCTTTATTACCAGATAATATTAACCTTGTACATTGCCTTTTTAAAACACCTTCGTTAACAATAAGTTCAATATCATCATCAGTTAAATTCTTGTTTCTAAGCAATATAGTTGATCGATCTTGTAATTTACTGATATCATCTTTTAATTTTTGATTATTCAAAGGTTGACTAATTGGTTTCGAAGGAGATGATGTAGGAATTACTTCAGGAATTGAAATTAATGGAAATGGTGGTTGAACTTCTTTCAATTGAATAATATGTAGCTGATTGCCTACATCAATCGATGAAATAACTTTAAGTTGTCGAGCTGGAAAAATTAGAATTTCATTTTCAGTTCGATAGAATGAATGTTGACTAATATCTTTTGCTGTATCACATTCAATATTAATTATTGTTCGAGGACCTGAATTGCCGAGAAAACTTTTAATAACATCAATTGTTGATGTACACGATGAAAATGACCACCAAATAAACGTCGAATTTTTAACAAATTCTTTGCTCATATCAAGTTGAATGCCGCGATAAATTGTTCGACATGATGTCGATGGTAATTTAGCTAATGCATGCATAACCAATCGAAGATAGGCAAACCAAGGTCGTAGTTCAGTTCGATTTTGATTTCGTAATGTTTGATTGAGAATAAAATAGAACGATGATTCCGTTGAAATCCATTCCAATGTATAGAGCATAATCGACGCTGATTCATCGCAAGTAAGACCATCGCAAGGATTTTCACAATTTTGTTTTACTGTCCAAACCATTTGTTCGACATCGGACACAATTGAATGCAATGATTCGACAGATTGTTCAAGTGTTACTAACAGTTGATTTTCGTAACCTTTGATCGGTGGTAGGACACGTTTTGGTTCCGATGTAAAATCCGACATACGTTGCATGACCTTCGATTCATCGACATATTTTTCAGCCATTCTCGTGTTTGTTTTTATTTACTGAAAATAAAATGTTGTTACTATGCACGAAATCACTATCAAGGAAAACATAGAAATCTTTTCTTTTCTTTTGCTTGCAAACCAGCCGAGAGAGAGAAAAAGAAACGTTGTCATTTCTTTTTTTTTTCGTATCAATAAAAGTGTAACCAGGGAGAGCGACAATTCTTTTTTTTATTGGATCGTTAACGCACGTTTAGTACAAATGAATTCACGAGCAAGATCTGGTAATTTAGAGCAAATCTATCGATGTAGTAATCGTATAACGAATTCTCGGCAGCATGCTTTATTTATGTTATTTGTTGAACAAAGTCGTGGCGTGTTAATTGATAAATCACGTACGAAACGAATAGAAAATCTTCGACTACGTTTAAATAAATTATCACTCAAACGACGTGAAGAAATTATGAGAGTTTATTCAAATTTACCAAGTCGGCCAGCGTCAGCTTCGCCGCGACGACGACGACGACGACGCCGACGCCAACAACAAGAACAACCACCACTATTGACATATCCAGAGTCGGAAGAAAGCACGACATCTGAATCATCAAGAGAATCGTCACCGATTCCTCAACGTTCGACACCTTCTCCACCACCTGAATTGAAAATAGCAACTGTTGATATTCAACCAGACAAAACAATTATTCACATGGTACCAAATGAAAATACGGAGAAGGAGAATGACAAAGATATATCAGACGAAGAAGATGAAGATGAAAATGAGGATAGTGATATCGTTTATCCAGATGGGGTTGAGGATTTGCATCCATATAAAATAGTCGCACGTTATCGTAGAGCTACAAATCAATCGACTAATTTTCGTGATCAGCCAATTGTTGTTTCGGAAGATTCAGTTGAAACACTGGTTCTCGGTTTAGATGCGTTTGCTCAACAACATGATTCCGAGTTAAGTTTTCGTGGAGCTGAGAAAACATTCAATAAAAGTATCTATCGAGCAGCACTCGGTGAAATCGATCTAGGCAGTATTCATCTACTGGCAGCAGATTCAGTGCAAACAGCTAATTTTCAGTTTGAAATGAATCTCGATTATGATGAAGAAATTACACAATCGAAAGAAAATGTCGAACAATTCGTGATTGATTTCTGTCAAGCTATATCAAATGTTTTATCATGTGATAATAATAGTGTACGCGTATTTTCCATTGATAAAATGTCGAAAAAGTCCGGCAAAAGTCATGTTAATTTTGGTTTGACTACACCTGATCCCAAAAAGACCGAACGACTTGCTCGAAAACTGCAGGTATACATATCAAATTTAACAAATTGAATTCTCTAAATTTGTTTTCATAGACTCGAGCGAAATCTGGTTTTGAATCTGACACGATTTTGCAACATGTCAAACAAAACGAATACGAAATTACATGGAAATCAGTTCGAAGTTATTTAAAAATACGACCCAATGATTTAAATCCTCGATATAATTTCGATTATCGACCTGCTCACATGCCAAAACAGGACACACGTGGCAGTTGTCCTTACTATCTGCCTGTTGGTTGGTATCGTTTCGCATTGAATGTCGATAATAAATTTGATAATGATACACTTTGGCTCGGATGTATTAATCGTCCTGGCGAATGGCCTGTTGCTTTTCATGGAACATGTGCCGAAGCAGTAACAGGAATTGTACAACACGGATTATTACCAAGTGCTGTGAAAGTTGATGCAATGAGAGATGAAGCTATAGAACAAATAGGTGACGAAGCCGATAGACCAGGATTGTATGTTGCTACACATTGTAATGGAGGTTCTGATTTGTACACACGAGTATTTACTGTCACTACATTTCCTGGTAAAAGTGAACAATTTCGAATTGTTTTTCAATGTCGTGTACAACCTGGTAAATATACGACTCATAAAAGTCCTGTTAAAGAAGGCGAAGCTTGGCGTATTGTTGATCCAAAAGCTGTTCGACCCTATGGAATTTTACTTAAGAAAGAAACTTCTATTTAATTATAGAACAATATAATTTTCTTTTCTCGTTTGAATATCATATTTTTCTTTAATCAGAATTTGATCGCCTTACGTACATATAGTTTCATATTACATTGAATTTAATCTATTTTTGAGTAATATAAATTTCATTTGTCAAAACATCTAATTTCATTTCATATATTATGATGAGTCGACATTTCCAGAGAGATTTTACTACAATCTATAAATTGAATCGTGATATTTTCGATTCTCGTGCTCGACTTCTCTCATTAACCTATAACAATTACAATCCCACTGCAAAATTTGACAAAAAATGTTCACTTTACATCGAAACTCTTCGTTCACGTTTAGACAAATTAACACTGATGCGACATGACGAAATCATGCGTTTGTATTCGAATGTTAAAATGACACGAACTATCGAACATCATTTACCACCGATCAAACGAAAAGAAAAATCACCTCGTTCACTTCAATCGATGTCAAAATCAAAAAATGTTAAAACTCCATTGACACTCAAAAGCATGAACAGTATTCCAAAAGACGAGACTATCTATCCAGAAGGAGTAACTGATTTTAGCCCGTACGATCTTATTGCATGTTATCGAAAATCAATTGGTAAATCAACCGATTTTCATGTCAATCCTCTTCTTGTTGGCGAAGATTCAATTGAAACATTGCTCATCGGTCTTGATCAATTTACTAAAGAACACAATTGTACGATTTGTTTTACTGATATGGATGAAATGTTTGATCAGAGCATATTCGATGCACCATGTGATGTGTTCGATTTGAATAGTATTCATTTATTGATCAGTCATATTCTAGTTACAGCACATTTCGAATTCGAACTTGAACTTGATTATGAGAAAGATTTTGCTCGATCGAAAGATACAATGCGTACATTTGTCTATGAATTTCGAAATGCTCTTTCGAGTGTACTCGATTGTCGAGTCGATTATATTCGAATATTTTCCATTGAAAAACTATCGAATAAATTCGGCATCAGTCAAATTCATTTCGGTATAACAACAGTGAATCAATTAGAAACTGAACAATACGTTCAACGATTACTTGCAAAATGTTCGTTAACTTCGATCGGAGACTTTTCAATGTACGAAGTACTTCGATGTGTCATACCGAAACAATACGAATGCATATGGAAACCATTGCAAGCTTATTTTCAAATTGAACCGACGAAAGATTTAGATCTTCAGTATAATTTCGATTTTCGTACGCCTAATCTACCCAAACAATTATCTCGTGGTAATCGTTGTTATTATTTGCCTATTGGTTGGTATCGTTTTGGAATTAATGTTAAAAATCAATATGGAACCGATCGAAATTGGTTTAGTTATATCAATGCTCGAGATGAATGGGCTGTTGCTTTTCAAGGCACAAGTCCTATTCCTATCGATAGTACAATCAAAGGAGGTGACCTATTGGCTAATATAGAGAAAGATGATCGACCAGGTTTATATGTGACAACACATTGTACGAATGGAGCTGATCGATATGCATTACCATTTCATGTGCCAATATCTGCCGATAAAAATGAACAATTTCAAATTGTTTTTCAATGTCGAATTGAACCTGAACAATTTACAGTTCACAAAGGTTTTGTCAAACTCGGCGATGTATGGCGTACTATTGATGCAAAAGCCATTCGACCATACGGAATTTTAGTTCGAAAAAAGCCATTGGACGAAGACAATTTTTTTCTTGTGCAAAAAAAATCTGAATAAAAAACGAGGTCGTTTCATGTGTCAGAAAAAGAAAACAAAAAACATCGAGCACATTAAAGCAAAATAGAATCTAACCTTGGAGTCATAGACAGAAAGAAAGAGAAGAAAAAAAAAAGAAACTTGCTATACCACGTGCGAATGTCTCTCGATTCTTTTTCGACATTTTGTTCTTTTCTCTTTATAGATACACAGTATATACGTTTATGTAAATATCCATGGATGAATACGATGATTTACTGTTAACATCAGTCAATAAAAACGATCTCAATACACTTCGAATCTGTTTATTATCTCTGTCTGAACCAAATCGATATCTCAATCGTATTTATAATTATTCAAATAATCAACAATGTACTCTGTTAATGATTGCTTGTCTCAATGGATACGAAGAACTTATTTCGATGTTATTAAATTGTTTTCAACCGAATTTAGAAATTTTAAATCAAATTCAAATCAATAATCGAGACAAAAAATTAGAAACCTATCGAGATGTTAGTGTTCTTTGGGCAGCAGTTGCACTCAATAATTTTCCTATTGTTAAACAACTAGTCGAACATGGCGCTGAGATTAATCATCGAACAAGTACAAATTCTACACCCGTTCGTTGTGCTTGTTATAGTGGTAATGCTGATATTGTTCATTATCTCGTGCAAAACGGTGCCGATATTCATATTAAAAAACAAAATACCGAAACAAATCTTTCGTTAAGTGTCTATTGCAAGAATTTAGAAGTTACATTTTATCTTGTTAATGAATTAGGTTGTGATGTCAACGAATGTGATGATGATGGTCGTTCGCCATTATATTTCGCTGTTAAATCACAATCATTAGAAATCGTGAAATTTTTATTGAGTCATGGCGCACGAAATACAATGCCAAAGTGTGATCGAATGTCACCATTAATGTTAGCAGCTGATAAACGACTAACAAATTTTGTTAATGAAATAGCTACAGTTTGTTCAATTGTTGAACAAATTGAAGCGAAAGAATTACTTGGTAGTTCGTTTTCATCTGCTGAACATGGTCTATGTGATTTGCAACAATCATATGAATATTATCGACAAGCACTTGAACTTCGAGAATATTATCATTTATCCAAAGAATTACGACAATCAAATCGTAATGATGTATTCAATAGTCGACAAGAATGTCAAACAGTTGAAGAATTAAATGAACTTCGAAAAAGTTCCGATGATATGCATATCGAAGCTTTACTAATACGTGAACGTTTACTCGGTGCAAATAGTGATGAATATCGATATTCAGTTATCTATCGTGGAGCAATCTTAGCCGATAATGAACGATATAAAGAAGCTGTTCCATTATGGATGTATGAATTAGATTTAATTCGACGATATTCTATACCTATTGATCCCGATGATATACGCCAATTTGTAGCTTTATTTTGTGACATGTTAAATAAATCATCAGCAATACCGATCGATGCACTTCTAACAGTTATTACAATTGTAATCGAAGAAATCAAACGAAATACTGAACATATTGATCTTCATTTGTATACATTACTTTTTCTCATTACTATTGCTAGTCAAGTAATTTATTATTTTTCTTTGAATTTTTGAAATTGATATTCGATCGTTTTTTTCTTTATCTGTTTATAGCCTTCGATTAGTACATCAATGTCGATAAATAATCGTCGGATTTTCTATCGATTAATCTATTCAATCAATCAAGATTCATATGTAACACGTATTTGTGAATCATCTCTACTTCATTTATGTCTCAATGAAACAACCTCATCATCTCATCGATTTATCGATGAAATTTGCAAGTATAGATAATTTTCGTTTTTTTTTCAAATCACAAAATTCCTTATTCAATTCATCTCTCTCTTTCTCTCAGATATCCATGCTATAATACAGTTCGAACATTATTACAATGTGGTGCTGATCCAAATGCAAGCGATGCTATTGGAAATACTCCTTTACATATATTTGTTTCGAATGTTTGTGTTTATAATGAAAAAATTCTTCAACTTTTATGTGACGCAGGTGCACATCTCGATTATACGAATGCATTAGAAGAAACACCTGTAAATATCATATCACGAGTAGATTTAAAACAATTAGTTCAAACAAAAACGAAAATTAAATTGAAATGTATATGTGCTCGATTGATTCGTCGAGAACATATTCAATATCAAGAGCAAATACCTCGAACACTCGTAGATTTTGTTCAAAGACATTAATAATATAGTCTAGTGTAAATTTTTCATTTCATTTATTTTTTTTAATAAAAATATCCGAGAACAACTTAAGAATTCTTCTATTATCAGTCGTCTGTAGCCACCGATGCAACATTGAGTCCAGCTAAAGCTAATAAAACCATATATATAATTAATATCGAAAATGTCATCCAATATAAAATTGGATTACAGTAAGTCGAAAGATTGGGATCGTCATATTGTGTTTCATCTTGTGTGCGCAGTGGAAATGTTTGATAACCACCAAAAATACTCCATCCAAAATGAAAAAGTGTGACTAAGACGAGTGCAATTGCAGCACAGAGTAAATATGTTTCATTAATCTTTTTTAATTTGGAAATACTCCATAGTATAGCACTTGAAATGACGATGAGAATTCCTGTCGAACCTGAAACTAGATTGTAAATCGGTATCCATGATCGAATTGGACATTTATCGAGAAATATAATACCGATAGTCAACTGAGTAATGACGATAATTATTGCAAGTATTCCAGCGATTATAATCGATGGAATAAGAATACAATTGAGTATTTTTCTCAATTTACAGTTAACCATTGAAAAAATTGATAAAATCGTAAAATGAGAAATTGACTAGTTTTTCTTTGTCAATATTGACTATATTTCAAGGAGATTTATTTTATCAGTTTAAAGAACAAGAAAAACGAAACTTCTATATACAAATCATAGAGACATCATCGATTACACTTGTCTGAGCACCATTTATCCTTCTTATGATACGATATAAATAAATACCACAGCCAATAAAAAGAAAAAATTCACCGATGATTAACGTAATCCATACATAAGGCGACATTGATGATCGATTTTGAACGATTATTATTTCCATGAGGATTGTCGTTAGAAAAGCAAGCAAACATAAAAACGATGTAATCGATGTTGTGAATTCATTCAAATTTGCCCAGATAAAATTCGTGTTCGTTTTTTGTTCCATAAGATCTACTGTTTAAAAATCAATCGATGATGAGATTCTTTAAGTGAAATTTTTCTGTTGGCAAGTAATTCAGTTTGTTTGAATGTACTATGAAATGTAATGAGAAAAAAAATAAAAAAGAGTAACACTGTCATACACAGAATAAATAATGATTATTTTCGTTCTGTTCTTTTTCCTTTCATCAAAGGTATGACTTTGAAGACGTAAAAGAAATCCGTGACAAGCGAAAATTCTTTGAAGTACAAGGAGGTTATCGAAATTGCGATTGATTGGCGATGAATTCCTAATTTAGCTGTACTTTAATCAGGAAACTACAGTTAATTTACATTTAATACAAAAACAAATATGTTTACATAAAAACAAAGTGACATGAATTTTACCTTTGTTTGGTCATCACATCTTATCTCGAGTGCACACGTAGAGATATATAAATTTCATAAGTCAGTCAGTCAGTCATTGTTATTAAATTTAGTTGTGCAAGATGATGAGTAGTATTGGTCCGTTGTTTGATGTTAATCAATTAAATGCTGAACAACAGAAAAAATTTCAGACAGTTTACAATGAATTGAAAGCTAAATATGCGGCCTATTTGGAATATAAACAAAGTTTAAATTTAAAAACATTATTGAATAGTGAGGAAGAAGAAAACGAATGGAATTATGAATTGCACAGATATCTTCGAGCAAGAAAATGGGATGTTACAAATACGATCAAATCGGTTCAAGAAATGTTACAATGGCGAATCGATAATAAAGTCGATTTAGTTCTCGAAGAACAAGTAACCATACAACGAACTGAGCTTCTACAAAAAATAATTCCAAGTGCATATCATGGTTTTACAAAAGCACAACGACCATTGTACGTTGAAAAGTCCGGTCTGGTCAATGTCGATAAGATTTTAAGTCATTTTACAACCGAAGAACTACTTCGATGCCATGTCTATTGGCTTGAATTGAATTGTCAACGAGCACGAGAACGTAGTCGACAATCAGGTCAACATATTGAAAATTTTACAATGGTTTTAGATTTACATGGTTGTAGTATGGATATACGAAAGATCTTTCCACCATTTAAACAATCGATCTATATTGATAATAATTATTATCCTGAACGACTTGGACATATGATTATTATTAATCCACCATCGATTTTTCCTGTTCTTTGGAATATTGTCAAACCATGGCTTGATCCAGTGACAAAAGCAAAAGTTCTTGTCGTAAAAAAAGGTCCTGAAACAACAACAACTCTTTTGCAACATATCGATGCTGATCAATTGCCGGTTGAATACGGTGGAACTTGTCAATCGTGTCCAAATACTCCGAATTGTGTTCCTGTTTACGATTGGGGTGAAGAAACTCCCAAGGAAAAGTCAAAGAAAAAATAATTTATTTTAATAAAGAAAAAGAATTTGATTCATTGATTTCGATGTTCAATTAGAGTTCGAGCAGCTTTTTGTCCACTACCGATAGCACTATGAATATAGCCGATATTCCATTCGGTGTCATTAGTATGTTCGCCAGCCCATTGAATTCGACCTTCGGCTGTTTCTTTTGCCAATAAGCCAACTGTTTGAGGACTTGTATTCACTGGATAATTCGAATAGGAACCATAGGCAAAAGGATCTTGACTCCAACGTGTAAATTTATATCGAATTGGACTCGGAATTTGTGATTGTGGAAATATAGTTCGAAGGAAATTCATTACTTCATTCAATATCTGTTCGTCAGTTTGATTTTCTAATTGTCGAGCAAATGTATCATGTACGAGCATAATTAGAATATTTGCTGGTGGTGGAAGACATTTAGTATAAAGAAAACGATCATGCTGTTGTTGACTGTTGACATAACAGAGACTAGTCATTGTTGAATCCCAAAAACATTCAGAAAATTGAAGAACTAATTTGTTCAATAGGCCAAAACCCATTCGATCGATAGCTTCACATTTCCAATCGGGTAATGATGGTTCAAATTTGATTGTATTTCGTTTCAAACAACCTAATGGAATAGTAACAATAACTTGTCGACAATATTTAACTGTATCATCATTTTCTATTTTAATAGCAATTCGATTGGGATCAGTTGAGTCAATTGATGTCACCACTGTATTGAGATTAACTAATAATTTGTATTTATCAACGAGATGTTCGATGATACTACCGTATCCAAAAGGAACGAATATATCATTGGAAAGATCTTCATAGTATGCCTCCCATTGTTTAGCAGAAAGTGAAATTAAATTCGATGCTTCATATAATTCAACATCGTGTAGGAAATAACCTAAAACACTGCGGACTTCATTCGATAGATCAGCTGATTGCGGATGATTTTCTCGGATAAATTCTTCGATACTACAATCATTGCCATTCATACTCGTGAACTGTTCTAAAGATGTAAATATTTGTTGACAAATTTCTTCAGCTTGTTTCATTGATTCATTCGAAATTTGTTGGCCATGTTCATTGAAACAACGATAAACATCATTCTCTTTAACATGAGCTATTTGTTTATCAACAAGATATTCTTGATAGTATTGATAAATAGGATTCTCTGGACGATATAAATGAATCCAACTACCACCTAGATCAACCGATGTCGATGTGAATGTTTCATGATCGGTATAAGCTCGACCACCGATACGATTTCGAGCTTCCAAAATCAAATATGACACTGAACTTTTCTGAAGTTCTACTGCAGCAGCAATACCGGCTGCGCCAGCTCCAATAATAATCACATCGACGTCCACATTCATATTTTATTCTTCTAAAATCCTTTTATTATTATTATTATCAGTTTTATGCTTGCACAGGATTGCTCTAGTTCTCGAACCAATCCGATAGAGATGTCACTCACTTACTGCACCTAAATGGAGAGTGATAAAAAAGTTTACTCGTTTTGTTGATAACGAACTGTTATTTTCTTTTTTTTTGTTGTAATGGAAACTTATTTGATAGCGATAGGAACTGTCATCTTGTCAATCGTCGTCTTTCGCTTCTATAATTTACGTCGAAATAGAGCTGACGATGACAAAAAATATGTTCAACGTACGAAACGAATGATCGATCGATGGAGCGGCAAACAACAAGAAATCCATCGACACAATCCGACGAACGAACTCGTATTGAATCGATCTGATTGTTCTACTCAACAGAATTATACATCATTCTATCAAGAAATACCAAGATCGATTCCAATCTTAGCTGAATGCGATGTTCTTGTTGTTGGTGGTGGACCATCGGGAATTTCTGCAGCATTAGCTGCTAAACGAGCTGGTGCAGATACAATTCTTATGGAAAAATTCGGTTGTTTCGGCGGTGTTATTACAACAGTAGGCATGGAAACAATTGGCTGGTATCGATATGAAGGTACAGTTGAATCGCAAGGAGGTATTGGCATTGAAATGGAACGAATAGCTACGAAAATGGGTGGAACTATTAAATGGCCGTACAATGAAAGTCAATGTTTAGATGCTGATTATTTTAAAATTGTTGCTGATCATCTTTTAAGTGAAGCTGGTGTACGATTATTATTACATTGTCTAGCTGTTGAAGTCATGCTTGAAGATAATTGTATTATTGGTGTTATTACCGAAAGTAAATCAGGTCGTTTAGCTATTCGAGCAAAACGTATTATTGATTGTACGGGTGATGCCGATATTGCTCATCTAGCTGGTTGTAGTTATCGTAAGACGCCGAAAGATGAAATGTTAGGTGTTAGTACGATATTTTCTTGTTCGAATGTTGATAAACAACGATTTCTACAATATACAGAAGATAATCCAGCAACGTATGCTGATTGGGGTGGATTTTGGACGCAGGAAACATCGGGCAAAGAAAATCAATTGAGAACACCTTATCTCGATAAAGAATTTCGACAAGCTCAAGAACTAGGAATCATTCCACAAACGTCGAGTATTGGTGGATCATGGTCGGCATTGAGTGATGCCGGTGAAGCAACGAATCTTAATTTAGTCTACTTGAAAAATTATGATTGTACAAATGTACAAGATTTAACTAGAGCTGAAATCGAAGGACGAAAAGAAACTTTACATGCTATTATGGCGTTGAAACATATTGTACCTGGCTTTGAAAAAGCTAAATTGAGAAATTTTGGTATGACTTTAGGTACGCGTGATTCACGTAAAATTATTGGCCGATACAATTTAACGGGAGATGATGTTAAAAATCAAGCAAAATTCGATGATAGTATTGGTATTTTTCCTGAATTTATTGATGGTTATAATATTATTATTTTGCCGACAACTGGTCGCTATTTTGAAGTACCCTACGGTTGTTTAGTACCTCGTGAAGTAGATAATCTTTTAGTTGGTGGCCGATGTGTTGCCGGAGATAAAGTGTCACATGCAGCTATGAGAAATATGATGGCGTGTACTGTTACAGGACAAGGTGCTGGGGTTGCAGCTGCTATTTCGTTGAAACAAGGTGTTAATACTAGTGAAGTCGATATTGCACTCGTTCAAAATGAATTAGTTCGTCAAGGTGTGAGAATTCATTAAAATTTGAGATTTATATTTGAGAAAATAAACTAGATACGTATAATCTTCAGACGTGAAGATAGAAAAGAAGCTTATTCAATCATATAAAATGTCTGATTGCTCATAATTACAAACAAAAAATTTGTTGTGTTATCTCAAATGTCGAACAAAACGACCAATAGTTTAGTTTCAATTTTAGAAAATTCTGACTCTAAAATTCGGTCTTATATATTCATTTTATATTTTATTCAAGATGCAAAACACAAAAACAAACGTTCGTTGGATATTGGCCAATGGTAGGATTCCGGTTGTCTTTGTCGAACCAAGCATCTCTTATCATTGTGACTGATAGCACTCACATTTCATCATCTCTCCTACTAAACATGCGCCTTTCACCAATCCTTTACCATCACAAAATAAATCTATACACTCAGCTAGACTAATCAAAACATTTAAGTCATTCAACGAAGTCCATAACTTCATGTCTATCCGACTGACACTATATGAACACAAACATCATCCAGCACAGTTTAGAGATTTCGAAGGATTCAACGATCATTTCCACCTTCAGAGTTCATAAACTATTTTATAATGCAATCATCCTTTCAGATTAAAACTCACCAAAATCCAAATCGCACAATAATGTCTGAATCCTTACATACATTACCATTGGACATAGTCTACCGAATATTCGATCACATGAGTGACAACGATTTATTTATCTCTGTAAGCACTATTTGCCAACGATTAGATGCAATCCTAACTTCATACCACAGATTTCAAGTAAGTGCACAATACTATTAGTTTACTAAACTCCATCCAGACATTCAACTATCTATGTATTCACCCAAGCGAAACTTCTTCGAAACAAAACTTTTTTACACATGAACTTCATTTCTTCGTAGACACTTACACAACTTGACCTTTCATATAACTTAATTGGACCTGAAGGTGCTCGACATCTTTCTCAAGCATTACAGTATAACACAGTAATTTCACACCTACTTTTGGATTTCTATCACACACCACCATTCTATCTGTCTATAGACACTTATACAACTTGACCTTTCATATAACTCAATTGAACCTGAAGGTGCTCGACACTTTGTTGAAGCACTAAAACCAAACACAGTAAATTTACAGCTACTCTTTCACTTATATCACACATCACTACTCAATCACTCCATAGACACTTACAAAACTCGACCTTTCATATAACTTCATTGGAAATGAAAACAAGCAGTATTTCCGTAGTATCATGGGATACAGACCTGATTTGTTTATCTCTTTGAGATAAACGGTGTTTTTCGGTGACATCAATAATTTTTTTATGAAATAAACCGGATATTCACATTGAGAGTGAAAACAGTATTGTCAAATGCATAGCGAATAGACAAACGGACATTCTTTTTCATACATATAGGTTGTTATCTCAGTTTCATGCGGGTATTGGGATGCTAGATAGATTGTTAAAGGTTACAAAGTGCATTGTTGTTTATAGAAAAGTATATGAAGTGACCTAAAAGCCGTGATTTGTAGCGTCATTAGTATCTTGAAATGCATTCTCAATTAAAGGCATAGTTCGTTACTTTAAATTGCATGCCATCAAACTAGTGTTTTACATAAACTAAATGAATTTATTACGTTATCAAAGTTTATCACACTTGCACCTTCGTTTATCTCTCACGTCTTTATTTAGGAATGAAAAAAGAAAGCTAAAATCATACAAAGAAAAATCATGAGTATCGTTCGAACTACTACACTTTGGTTTTTATTGTTTATATTTCAATGTAAATATGAATTCAGTAATGGTATACCACGGTTCGCTAACTACATTCAAGATCATATGGTCTTGCAACGAGCACCACAACGAGCAATAGTTTGGGGATATGGTGATACAAGCACATTGACAACATTGACGATGAACGGTAAAACATACACGACCATGAGCGAAGCTAAATCAACTGATGAACAAGCTGAAAGTATTTGGTCAGTTACATTAGATCCCGTATCTGACGAAGGACCCTTTGATATTCATGTTTCACAACCATCAGCCAACGGAACAAACGTAACCATTACATTACATGATGTTCTTTTTGGTGATGTATGGATTTGTTCAGGTCAATCTAATATGCAATTAACAGTTGGTATGATTTATAATGCCACAGTAGAAATTGCTAATGCAGGCCAATTTCCAAAAATACGTGTATTTACTGCTGAACTCAATCAATCGACAATACCGCTCGAGGAAGTGCTCGGCATTGTTTTACCATGGTCAGTTGCATCACCTGCTAGTATTGGCGGTCTTCCCATGCGACATATGTCAGCTGTATGTTGGCTGTTTGGTCGTATGATTCATCAAGCATTAGGCGGTCGACCTATGGGACTTATAGCTACGAGTTGGGCAGGAACATCAATTGAAGTTTGGATGCCACCGAAAGCATTTCAACAATGTAATCGAACAAATGGATTGGATGTTGATGAATTTATTATACCAACTAATCATTCATGTTTATTCAATTCCATGATTTATCCGTTTACTCGTTTGGTTATCTATGGTGTTATTTGGGATCAAGGTGAAGGAAATGGCGCTGGAAGTACCGATGATACATATGCTTGTTCATTTGCAAAAATGATTGGCACTTGGAGAGAAATATGGAATCAACGAACAAATGGTATTACGGATCTCGAATTTCCATTTGGTTTCGTTCAAGTAAATTCTTTCATCGAAATCATGTCGATTTGAAAAATTATTAGTTAATATATAGATTGGTACTGAAACGAATTCAAGTATTCCTGTGGGTGGCAAAGCATGGATTCGTTGGCGTCAAACATTTGACGTTGGCTATGTGCCAAATAATGTCGTTCCTAAAGTATTCATGGCAGTAACTGCCGATCTTCGTGATGATCCTAATGGGTAAAGATAAAACAATCAAACAAACTCGATCTATCTATCGATGAAATGAACTGATTTCTATTCTAGTGTTCATATTCGATGGAAACATGATGTTTGTTATCGTCTCTCTCGTGCTGGTTTATCTGTTGCTTATGGACAACAAGTCGAATTTCAAGGTCCACTCGTACAAAATGTTGCCTATGCCAAAGACAGTCCAACGCTCAATGTTACGTATACGGCTGTTTCTGGTCTCGATCTACGTACTCCCGATGGTTTTGAAGTCTGCTGTCAAGGAAAAAATTGTACAAATGATTACATATGGGCTCCATCGCCAATTACAAATAAGAACGGTTTAACTCTAACAGTAGCAATCAATAATACATGTGTCGAACAACAACTCTATGGTGTTCGTTATCTTTGGCATGAAACACCGTGTCCATTTAAAAAAGCAGCACTTTATAGTGCAACTGATGCAAACTTACCAGCGCCTCCGTATATAAAATTTTTTTAAAGCGATGATAGAATTTTTTTTTCGTTCGTGTGTTGTTCGGTAGTAAAACGAAAATATTTCTCTTATTTTTCTTTTGTTCTGTTTCTTTCACGTGTAGATACACAAATAAAAGCGACAATATGTTGGAAGTTACATATTTTAAATAAAAAACTATTTTAGAATATGACGTTTGTTACACGGTTTGCGATCGACGATCGTGGACGATTGGGTTCTTTCTATGATATTCGTCGAGATTGTGTTCTTGGACAAGGCAATGTGAGGAACAATCATACGCAAGCTGAAATTCGAAATTCGTTTACATACAAAATAGACAAATGTGATTCAAAGAAAAAAGTAAACCTTCTGGATTTCTTGGACGTCGAAAAGGAACTACAACTTAGTTTAGTATTAAATTTATCGATGAAAACAAGTCAAATTTGTTCGATGATAGGTTATAATAATAATGTTATACATCCCACAACTCGTATTCTTACATTTCGATATGTGAATGATGAACAACTATTCGTTAATAACAATGAAATTTCATTGCCTTTCGTAGAATCAACAGCTACACATTTTATAACTAGTATAAGTTGGGGTTTCTACGCAATTGTAATCGTACAATTACCCAATGAAGAGGAAACTATTGATTGCATCCTTAGAAAATTGTGTGAAACATCAGCTGTGGATGACAATGATAAAGATTCGTTGAAACGGGTCACTATCGAAAAGATTTATTCGAATGTTTATGATTTAACTATTTTAACCGATCTATTTACTATATGTCAACGTATGATTCAATTGAGAAACAATGTAGTTAGTTATCCAATGACGTATACTTTGCAACCTCTTTCGACTTTACTTACAAATACTGGAGAACAAACTGCTGCATTTATGAATCCTTCATTTCCATTTACAAGTATTCTTCTCAACCAGATATTAAATATTGTTCGTACAACAGCAAATATCGAAGTATTATTCAATAGCTATACTGTCAAAGAACAATTCTTTGATATGTATCAAAAATGGTTGGATCTAAAAAAGAGATATACACATGAAATCGAAAGAATATCGAAACATTTGATCAGTTGTCGTAGTGATGAACAAGGACTATTGGAACTTAAACATGCTCTCGATGATCCTAATGTTAAACTTTTACAAAAAGATCTTCATGAATTTGAAAAAAAATTAAATGCTCGTCCATCAATCGATGAAGAAATCGAAATAACGATTGTTCTTCTCGGAGAAACAGGTGTCGGTAAATCAACATTTATCAATGCATTGGTCAATTATTTAAATTATGAATCATTCGAAATAGCCGAATCGAAACAACCTATTATTTTAATTCCAATTTCATTTATAATGACAGCTGGTGAACAATTTCAAGAATATACAATTACATTGGAGAATACATTTCAATCGTACGATGAAAATTTTAATCTATTCGGTCAATCTGTTACTCAACATTGTCGATCGTATATGCTTCAATTAAAAAATAATCCACGAAAGAAAATACGTTTAGTTGATACGCCTGGTTTTGGCGATACGAGAGGTTCAACGCAGGATGATCGAAATATGCAACATATTCTCGAATATATCAATAGTTTGCCACATATAAATGCAATTTGTTATTTATTTAAACCAAATGAAACGAACATAAATCCATTTTTTCGATCGTCTATCACTCAACTACTCAATCAACTAGGACCTGACGCTAGTATAAACTTCATTTTCTGTTTTACTAATACTCGTGCAACGTTCTTCACACCTGGTGATACCGCTTCGAGTTTAAAAACGATACTTTCATCATTGACAAATTCGACAATTCAATTTAAAAAAGAGAATACATTCTGTTTCGATAGTGAATCATTTCGATATTTAGCTGCACTTCAACAATCGGTTCCAATTGAAGCTGTTGATCGACGTGAATATGAACATAGTTGGATAGTTTCAGTTAAAGAATCGAATCGTTTCTTGGATTATATTTGTAAGAATTTATCCGAATATCGAACAGATGAGAAACAACGATTGATTAAAAATATTCAATTCGAAATTATTCATACGATCCGACCAATTTCTGAAGCCATACGAAATATTCTTCGAAATATGATTTTAAAAAATTCGAAACAATCTATTGAATTACATCCTAAACCATTCGTCCGTCTAGCTACTCAATGTCAATCATGTAATCCTGTTCCTATTCAATGTGGCCCTTTTTCAATTCTACCTGACATGGGTCATGAAATTCAAGATAAATGTTTGACCTGCTCGTGTACTTTAGATCAACATATTCCTATGGAATACATGTTAGATTATAAATATGTTGCTAATGTTTCTGATAATAATGCATGGAGTACGATGATCGAACCATTGTTTATTGCAAGTATTGAATTTGCTTATTTCCTAACTGAAGCTACTCAATATACAAAATATGATCCATTTTATCAGAGTTTCAATCGATTGATCAATGAAGAAAGGAATATCATTGAAAAAGTTCAAATCAATCAATGCAATGTACAATTACTCGATCAACTAAAAGGCATTCGAGATGAGTATCAAAATCGAATGCAACAAAGAAAACAACAAGGATGGAATGGAGATCTATCGTCAATCAAGCAACACATAGAAACTGTCAATAATTACCCGATAGTTCGTGAACAAATAGTCGTAATTAAAGAAAGTCAAGCAAGACTAATGCATATATTTGAATATTCATGTTAATGTTACTTTTGTTTTTTATTGAAAATAAAATGACATTCTAAGCTTTATTTTGATTTTGCCACATAGGACCATTGGGAAATCCGTAATCTTCTCGACTTTGTTTTTTCATTTCCGAACTGTAACCTGGTTGTGTTGGTGGCATATATCGACCATTTTTAATGACGCATGGATTAACAAAATGTTCATGTAAATGATCAACAAATTCAGTTATACGATTTTCCCATGTACCACTAACAACAATAAAATCAATCATTGATAAATGTTGAACAAGTTCACATAGACCAACACCACCAGCATGTGGACATACGGGTACACCGAATTTAGCTGCTAGTAAAAGTACAGCAAGAACTTCATTGACACCACCTAATCGACATGAATCAATTTGACAGAATTGCAAAGCATTTGCTTGTAACATTTGTTTGAAAAGAACACGATTCATGCCATGTTCACCTGTAGCAACACCGATATTGTATTGACGAAGTGCTTGAGAGACTTTAGCATGACCGAGAATATCATCGGGCGATGTCGGTTCTTCGATCCAATAGGGTTGAAATTCAACTAATTGTTTCATCCATTCGATAGCTTGATCGACATCCCAAACTTGATTGGCATCGACCATAACACGTCGTTCGTATCCGATTTCTTCACGAATGATTTTAATTCGTCGAATATCATCTTCTAAATCACGTCCAACTTTAATTTTAATATGTGTGAAACCTTCTTGAATGGCTTCACGACATAAACGTCGAATTTTATCATCGGGATAACCGAGCCAACCAGCCGATGTTGTATAAGCTGGATAACCTTGTTCTTCGAGTTGTTTTATACGTTCATCTTTGGTTGATTCAAGTTTTTTCAACATTTCCAAAGCTTCTTCGGGTTTAATTGCATCGGTTAAATAACGAAAATCAATACATTTAACAAATTCCTCGGGTGTAAAATCAGAAATTAATTTCCATAATGGTTTACCAGCTTGTTTAGCATATAAATCCCAGAGCCCATTGACAATAGCACCTAACGCTAAATGAATGGCACCTTTTTCTGGACCAATCCAACGAAGTTGAGAATCACTTGTTAAATGACGCCAAAATGCTCCTGGATTCGAAATAAATTTTTCTAATGTCTGACCAACAAGTAAATGTTGATGAGCTGCTATGGCTACGCAAACAATATCCGTACCACGACCATCCGTAAATGAAAAACCATGACCTTCAAGTGATGGATTGTCTGTATGAATAGTCACATAAGCAGCTGAATAATCTCTATATAGATAGATATAAAACTTTAAATACGGTTAACTATTGAAAATAAACCTACGGGTCAGGTGTCATAGCATCACTACCCGAAAAATCTTTCGATGTTGGAAAACGAACATCTTCTACGGTGATTCCAGTGATTGTTGTTACATTTGTTGTAGACATGATGATACGCAATGAAACAAAAAAACTATTTAAACTGTCACCCCTAATCCGTTCTCGCTTATATACGCTCTTTCTCTCTCGCTCGCTCGTCAAACGTCTTTATCTTTATTTACATGTTCTTTTTATTCACGTTGTTACATGCACCTTCATTTTACAAAACATTTTATTTGTATCTCGTCTTCTTATCTATTGACATTTTACGTCAACAACAATAAAATATGCTTTACTGTGTACTTTTTGTTTAATTAAGAACTTTACAAGGTCCATTCTTAACAGATAACAACAACAATGGTGATGACGATGATATATAATTGCCAGACCTCGAAAAGATTTTGATTGATTGAATTAACTTTATATGTGTCACATTCTACGCAATATATACTTCAATGACTCATACATATGTAGTTTTACCTTTTTATTCTCTGGTTCGGATTTTTCGCGAAAAAAAAACATGAAATTATTTTTTTCGACGTAAATAAGCGCATGGATAAAATAAATCTTGTGATTTACTACCTAACGAGCCAAGCCCTCTTCGATGTTTTTTTTCATACTATAATGAGTGAATTACACGACAAAACGCAATTTGAATATCTTCCCAATGAAATCCTCTATCAATGTCTTGGATATTTGAATGCATTCGAATTATTCTATTCATTCGATGAGCTTAATATTCGTTTTAGCAGTCTTATTCGTCGATTTCGATTGGCAATTCGATTCGATCGAATTAATAAAACAGTATTCAATCAATTCTGTTCGAAATTATCGCTCGAATCCGGGATTAAAAATCAAATTCATTTAATTCAATTATCGAATTCATTTGAATATCATCAATGTAAAAAATTCTTCTCTTATTTTTCACTCAACGAATTTCCTTTACTTCGAAAATTTCAACTTCTACCTTGTTCTTCATCATCGTGGAATCAAAATGAAATTATTTTTTCGAAATTACAAATTCTATCGATCGAACGTTTAGATCGACTCTCATTTCATCATCAAACATCATCGATCATTAATCTTACACTTGCTCAATGTACATTCAACGATTATTTTCATATAATTCGATGTTTACCTTTATTGAAATATTTTTCCATTGAAATATTTCATCGTTATCATGAAAATGATAGTGAAATGAAAATTCAAACATCAACTGCTTACAATCTCAAACAATTGACCATCGATGACTTTCGAAATGACTTTTCAATCATTGAATTTCTTCTTCGACAAACTCCAATTCTTACTGATCTAACATTTTGCTCATCGTATAGTGAACATTTTCTTGATGCTCATCGATGGCAATCGTTCATTTACGAATCACTTTCTCATCTCAAGAAATTTCAATTTATTTTCAAATGTTTTTTTCCTGATAATAATCAACATCGTATGATGGAGATCTATCAACAATTTCAATCTTATTGGTTAACTAAATATACGATTCATAATTATCATTTTACTATTTACACAGTACCTTTTTATGCTAAATGCTATCAATTCAATCCGAATCAATTTACCAATTTCACAAAGGTGAAACAATTGACTATTAATCCAGCATTAATTCAAGATCATTCTCAATCGTATTTTCCCAATCTGACATCTTTGAAAATCTATGGAACGAATTTACAAGATTCTCTACTCAAAATTCTTAATTTCTCCAAATTAAAATTTTTAGATATTTCACAAATCTATATAAATCCTTCATTACTCATCGATATCTTTCAACATTCTATACATTTAATTTCATTAACAATTAACAATGAAAATCTGTCGAAATATTATCATCATGCCGATCTATGTACATATTTCAATCAAATGATTAAACAATTATATGTAACTTCTTCGGATTCGTATCAATATAATTTTCTACAAGATAAACAATTCTATGAAACGTTTTCACATGTTGAACATGTCAATTGTTCGATTACGAATCAAGATGATTTATTTATGTTAACAAAATCTTTATCAAAATTAGTAACTTGTGAACTCGTATGGAATGGAACGGATAATTTTCAATTAGAATTTGATCAATTTGAAAAATATGCACGAGAACATGAAATTGATTTTCATTCAAAAATCGATACGAATTATCAAAATCAGTATTTCGATAAACCGATTTTTTCCTATAATATTTTCCTTTGGTTATAAAATATGACGACTAATCATCAATTTATAATAAAAAAATAATAAAATTCATGCATACATTGTGAAATAAGACGTTGAAGATGTACGAAAACACTTTGACATTGCCAAATGCACAATATTTTTTTTCATCAAAATAAAAATGTCAAGGAACTTGATTCCTTCTGAGTAAATCATATAATATATTCGAAATTTAATTGTTTTCTATGTGTTGGTAGAGAATGTTTATCTTTGCACAATGACAGGATCATAGTTCTTTATTTAATGCCGCCTTGAATTCTTTTCTGTAACTATCTGATTAAAATACAAATTGGATAGTTTTGTGCCGCAACTATATGAGAGAGTATATCCAGTTTGATAGTGTGAATCGATCGTGCGTTCATCATCATCGATTATTATAAAGACAAAATACCGAAGAAAATTTTTATCTTATCAGATAAATGAAGCGAATATCGTCAACACCTTGTTTCGATTATCGTTCAATTAATAATCAACAATATTG
>JGI26531J51214_10000807_pt1 | contig 23299 bp, 19 predicted proteins | sample ThiBiot_500_biof_2_FD_51214 | JGI IMG/M metagenome (IMG submission 51214)
CGTCATGGTGGCGGTGGTATTCGGCGGCGAGGCCGCCGTCTCCACCACTGAATTCTGCACCAGCTGCCATTCGATGTCCTATCCGGCCGAAGAGCTCAAGAGCTCCTCCCACTATGGAGCGCTGGGTGCCAATCCCGGGTGCAAGGACTGCCACATCCCGCAGGGGTTCAAGAACTTCCACCTGGCTGTGGCCACGCACGTGGTCGATGGTGCGCGCGAGCTGTACCTGGAATATGCCAATGACTACTCCACCTTGGAGAAATTCAACGAGCGCAGGCTCATCATGGCGCACGATGCGCGCATGAACCTCAAGAAATGGGACAGCAGGACCTGCCGCGAGTGCCACAAGAACCCGCAGCCGCCGGGGGGCGATGCCAAGGCGGCGCACAAGAAGATGGAAACCGAGGGGGCGACCTGCATCGACTGCCACCAGAACCTGGTGCACAAGGAAGTGGCCGAGACCGACCTCAATGCCAGCCTCAAGGAAGGCAAAATGGTCCTGAAACCCGAGAAAAAAGATAAGGACGACGACGAAGAGGAGGAGGAATAGAAGACGGCTCCGTCTTCATCCTCGAAGGCCCAATCCCCAGCTTCGCATGCCGCTGTTCCGGCATCCCGCCGGAACAGCGGTTTTGTTTATCTATTTCATTCCAGCCGACTGGATTGGATAATCCATCCGGCCGGAATGCGAACATGAGAACGACCGGGTACGCAGGATAGTCGCGTACCTTCATCGCCTGAATATCCGTAAGGTTTTGCATCGGCCCTGCGCCAGATTGCGCTGCCGGATCGTCAACCATCCGTAACAATCAGTCGAGACGGCATGTAAATCTGGATCTCAAAGCCAGATCCGGTTTCAGGGAGCGGTCAGATCCGTTCCTTTTCATGTCACGAGACTGTAATATATGCATCGTAACATACCCAGATCAAGGAAGACCTCCCCTCCCGATGCATCCTCCCCAGACAGTACGCCCCTCTACGGACGCGGCCCATTCCAGAAGGCTTGGCTATAGTTATCGCCGCCATCTGGGTGAACGCTTCATCGAGGCCATACTGTTTTTGATGGCTTTTATTTCCGTCGTGATCACCCTTGCCATCGTGGCAATGCTGGTGAGTGAATCGCTCGTGTTTTTTGAGCATGTTTCACTATGGGATTTTCTCACCGATACGCAATGGACTCCGCTGTTTGATGATGCGCACTACGGCATACTTCCATTGGTTTCGGGCACCGTAGTGAGNTCCGCCGTTGCGCTTCTGGTAGCAATACCGCTGGGGACGATAACCGCTATCTATTTATCCGAGTTTGCGCCTTTCGCGGTGCGGGAAATCGCCAAGCCTTTTCTCGAACTGCTGGGCGGGGTGCCAACGGTGGTATACGGCTATTTCGCTCTGCTGTTTGTTACGCCTGCCCTTCAGAAAATCATTCCGGGTTTGCCTGGCTTCAGCCTTCTCTCCGCCGGACTGGTCATGGGCATCATGATCATTCCCTATGTCAGTTCAATGGCTGAAGACGCGATGCGGTCGGTACCCATGCATCTGCGGGAAGGCTCTTACGCCATGGGGGCTACCCGGTTCCAGACCGCTCTTCGCGTAGTAATGCCCGCAGCATTTTCCGGCATAGCTGCCGCCTACATTCTCGGCATCTCGCGCGCAGTCGGGGAAACCATGGTGGTCGCTATCGCCGCAGGCATGCAGCCCAACCTGACCTGGAACCCCCTGGAGCCCGCAGCGACCATCACCGCTTATATCGTGCAGGTCAGTCTGGGCGACCTGCCGCATGGCAGCATTGGCTACCAGACAATTTTTGCAGCGGGACTTACATTGCTTTTAATGACGCTGGCATTCAATATCCTTGGCCATGTTTTGCGCAAGCGCTATAGGGAGATATATTGACTTCGTGTCCTTATCCACTGCGCCAGCGCCCGTTTTTCCCGAAAGCGGTGCGCCGGACCCGATAAATAATTTTCCTTTCCTTGCGGGTAGTCGATGAGAGATGACAAAAATCTGAACGAAATCCGGACAATCATCGCCCGTCATAAACTCTGGGATTTCGTTTTCATGATTGTCGGCATACTTGCGCTCATGATCGCAATGCTGACATTCATGGCACTGTTTTCCCATATGTTGATAGACGGGCTGCCGCGCTTGTCCTGGGATTTCTTTACTTCCTTTCCATCGCGCCGTCCAGGATCAGCCGGCATCCTTTCCGCATGGGTAGGTACTACGCTGGTGATGCTGGTTACCGCCATAGCCGCGGTTCCCATGGGTATCGGCGCAGGAATTTATCTCGAGGAATATGCCTCGAAAAATCTCATCACTGAAATCATAGAAATCAATGTCACCAACCTTGCCGGGATTCCATCCATCATTTATGGATTGCTGGCGTTGGGCCTGTTTGTGCATCAGTTCGGTTTCGGTCAAAGCATCCTTTCCGCGGGACTGGCATTGGCGTTGCTGATATTGCCGGTTGTGATCGTGGCGACGCGGGAGGCAATTCGCGCAATACCACTGGTCATTCGCGAAGGCGCCTACGCCCTGGGCGCGACCAAGTGGCAAACGGTTTCGCATCATCTCCTTCCTTATTCCGCTGCGGGTATCCTGACGGGAGTAATTATCGGCCTTGCACGCGCAATCGGCGAAACCGCGCCGATCATCACAATCGGTGCGCTGACGTTNATCGCCTTTCTGCCACCCTCGCCGATCAAGGATGAATTTCCCTATATTTCGTTCGANTGGTTGATGGCACCCTTTACTGTCATGCCAATCCAGATGTTCAACTGGGTATCCCGTCCGGAAGAAGAGTTTCAGGTAAATGCTGCAGCTGCGGGCCTGGTTCTGGTTGTGATGACTCTCACCATGAATGGCCTCGCAATTTATTTGCGCTATCGGATGCGTAAAAATCTAAAATGGTAGAAAAAATCGGAGAGAACGGGAGTTCCGTTATGGCCGATGCGCCAAATCAGTATAAATCCGAAGTCAAAAGCNTGAGTTTTTATTACGGCGCATTCTCCGCGCTGAAAAACATCAACATGAGGCTGCATGAAAAGCAGGTTACCGCCCTGATCGGGCCTTCAGGTTGTGGAAAATCCACTTTTCTTCGATGTTTCAATCGCATGCACGACCTGTACCCCGGTAATCGATANGTAGGGGAAATCATCCTGCATCCGGATAATGTCAATATCCTCGCGCGCGAGGTGGANCCGATCGAAGTGCGAATGCGGGTGAGCATGGTTTTCCAGAAACCCAACCCCTTCCCGAAATCCATTTATGAAAATGTGGCATATGGCTTGCGGGTGCGAGGCGTAAAACAGCGTGCTCTGGTGGACGAAAAAGTGGAGGAGGCCTTGCGCGGCGCGGCGCTCTGGGATGAAGTCAAAGACCGCCTCAACCAGCTTGCCTACAATCTTTCGGGAGGCCAGCAGCAACGCTTGTGCATCGCCAGGGCTTTGGCGACCGATCCCGAAATATTGCTGTTCGATGAGCCCACTTCAGCACTCGATCCCATTGCTACAGCCAGTATCGAGGAGCTTATTGCCGATCTGAAAGACAAGGTCACGATTCTCATTGTCACGCATAACATGCAGCAAGCCGCCCGGGTGTCGGATTACACCGCATATATGTATCTTGGCGAGGTCATCGAGTTCGATGTCACGGATACCATCTTTATCAAGCCAAAAAACAAGCAGACCGAGGACTACATAACTGGCCGTTTTGGCTAGGTGTAGTATCTCACCGCGCTTGTTGGGCGTATTGCTGCCCGGCCAGGCTCCTGGCGAAGGGANCGCCCCGGCNAATTCATATCTATCTTTGGAAGAAACTGCTCCGCCCAGGACGTGCGCCTGTTTTCGGAAAGAGACAGTATTTCTCCATCCATTTCATGAGAGTCCGGCGAGGCATGACATCCGGTTTTATGGCCGGATGGGCTGATTTCCCGGGTTTTGCCNCGGCGTTCCTTCTCCTCCTGATTGACCCCGTATTCATTCACAGGTAACATTCGCAGCTTTCAAGGGAAAGGCAACGCTCATGGCTGCGCGTCCAAAACTCATCGCTGGCAATTGGAAGATGCACGGCAGCATCGGCCAGAACCGCGATTTACTCCATGCGGTGGTGCAAGGAACAANGGGGCTTGAAGCCGATGTTGCAGTATGCGTGCCTTATCCTTATCTTTCCCAGACGCAATCGCTGCTTCAGCAGACACATGTCTCCTGGGGAGCTCAGAACGTAAGCCAGCATGAAAAGGGCGCTTATACCGGCGAGGTATCGGGGAGTATGTTGACCGATTTCGGCTGCCGCTACGCCATCGTGGGTCATTCCGAACGGCGGGCGCTATATGGCGAAGATAATTATATTGTGGCGCTGAAATTCAAGGCGGCCCAGACCGCAGGGTTAATACCCATTCTATGTGTCGGCGAGACCCTGGACCAGCGCGAGGCTGCCATAACCGAACGGGTCGTTGCGGAACAACTGGATGCGGTAATCGAACTGGCGGGAATCGCCAGCCTGGCAAAATCCGTGCTGGCTTATGAACCGGTATGGGCGATCGGCACGGGGAAGACGGCCACGCCTGAGCAGGCCCAGGAAGTCCATGCATTCGTTCGCAACCGCATTGCCGGACGGGATCCCGGAGTTGCGAGCGGCCTGCAAATTCTTTATGGAGGCAGCGTCAAAGCCAGCAACGCGGCGGAGTTGTTTTCAATGACGGATATCGATGGCGGACTGATCGGCGGCGCCTCGCTNATCGCTGACGAATTCATCAAGATTTGCCTCGCTGGCAAAAATTAATTCATCGTGGGGTAACCAGTGGAAACACTTGTTTGGGTAGTGCACGTGCTGTCAGCCGTCAGCGTCATTGTCCTGGTTCTTTTGCAGCACGGCAAGGGTGCGGATATGGGCGCAGCTTTTGGCAGCGGCTCATCGGGAAGCTTGTTCGGAGCCAGCGGTTCGGCGAACTTTCTCAGCCGGACCACGGGCATACTGGCCGCATTATTCTTCATTACAAGCCTTGGGCTCACTTACCTTTCCGGTCATAAGACCGAAGGAGCCGGAGTCATGGACAAAGCGGTGCCGGTGCAATCATCCAAGACGGAGCCACCGCCTCCTCCGGTGGCTCCATCGGAGGGAGAAGCTTCAAAAGCCGCNGAAATACCAAAATAATTTTAATGATGAGTTAATTGAACAATTTATTAAAGCCGTGTTCTAAGTTGATCAAGCTGGAGACTGGGACTCAAATTAAGCCGCCGACGTGGTGAAATTGGTAGACACGCCGTCTTGAGGGGGCGGTGGCGAAAGCTGTGCGAGTTCGAGTCTCGCCGTCGGCACCAGTTCTGCAAACANGGTGAGATCCAGGTAACCGAACGCAGTAGAGCATGTGGTTTTATCTGATCCAGGGCCCTTTACTTCTGATACCGCTATGCTTGAAAACTACTTTCCCATTCTGTTATTTATCGTAATCGGGCTTGCAGTTGGCGTGGTGCCCATGGCGCTTGGGTGGTTGTTTGGTCCCAATCGTCCCGACAGCGAGAAACTTTCTCCCTANGAATGCGGCTTCGAGGCGTTCGAGGANGCGCGCATGAAGTTCGATGTGCGCTATTATCTCGTCGCCATTTTGTTCATTTTATTCGATCTGGAAATCGCCTTTCTGTTTCCGTGGGCAGTCGTATTGAATGAGATCGGCTTGTTCGGCTTTGTGGCAATGATGGTTTTTCTCGGCATACTCGTCGTGGGTTTCATTTATGAATGGATGAAAGGTGCCCTGGAATGGGATTGACGCTATGAGCGCTAACGGTGGAATGGAAAAAGGTTTCGTTACCACAAGTCTGGATAACGTAATCAATTGGGGCCGCACGGGCTCCATGTGGCCGATGACTTTTGGACTTGCGTGCTGCGCGGTGGAGATGATGCAGGCCGGCGCCTCGCGCTATGATCTCGACCGTTTTGGCGTGGTGTTCCGCCCCAGCCCGCGGCAATCCGACGTGATGATCGTGGCCGGAACATTATGCAACAAGATGGCGCCTGCGCTGCGCAAGGTGTATGACCAGATGGCAGAGCCCCGCTGGGTGATTTCCATGGGGTCGTGCGCCAACGGCGGCGGTTACTATCATTATTCCTATTCCGTTGTGCGGGGCTGCGACCGTATCGTGCCCGTCGACATCTATGTTCCCGGTTGCCCGCCTACCGCCGAAGCTCTGCTCTACGGCATCATTCAGCTGCAGAACAAGATTCATCGTACCAACACTATCGCCCGTTGAGTCAATCCCTTATGTCGTCCCCTCATCTGGAAACGCTCTCGCTTTGCCTGCAGAATGTACTGGGAGACAAGGCGGCCGGCATCAGCGACCGGCTGGGCGAACTCACGGTACAGGTATCCTCCGGGNATATGCTGGAGGTGATGCAGATACTCAGGGATCATCCCGATCTCCGGTTTGAGATACTCGTCGATCTATGCGGAGTGGATTACTCGGCCTACGGAGGGGAGTCGGCGTGGGCGGACAGCCGGAGCAAGCGCTTTGCATCTGTGTACCACCTGCTTTCCCTTGCCCATAACCGCCGGCTGAGGATAAAGGTATTCGCGGATGACGACGAGTTTCCTGTTCTGGACTCGGTGATCAACATCTGGCCATCCGTCAACTGGTTCGAGCGCGAAGCCTTCGATCTTTATGGCATCGTGTTTACCGGGCACCCCGATTTGCGCCGCATTCTTACTGATTACGGATTTATCGGCAATCCGTTTCGCAAGGATTTTCCCATAAGCGGCAATGTGGAAATGCGCTATGACCCNGATCAGCAGCGGGTAATTTACCAGCCGGTCAGCATCGAACCACGGCAGATCACTCCGCGCGTCATTCGTGAAGAGCATTATGGAGACAGCGAATGAACTTCCTGTCGTTTTTCGAGCATGGCTGAAATACGCAACTACACGATGAATTTCGGACCGCAGCATCCCGCTGCGCATGGCGTGCTGCGCCTGGTGCTGGAGCTGGATGGCGAAGTCATCCAGCGCGCGGACCCCCACATCGGGCTGTTGCACCGCGCCACCGAGAANCTTGCGGAGAACAAGACCTTTATCCAGTCGGTGCCATATATGGACCGGCTGGATTATGTATCCATGATGTGCAATGAGCATGCGTATGTCATGGCAATAGAGAAATTGCTCCAGCTCGAGGTGCCATTGCGCGCGCAATATATCCGCGTAATGTTCGATGAGATCACGCGCATACTCAATCATCTATTATGGCTGGGAGCGCATGCGCTGGATGTGGGCGCGATGACGGTATTCCTGTACGCTTTTCGCGACCGTGAAGATTTGATGGATTGTTACGAGGCGGTTTCCGGAGCGAGAATGCACGCGGCCTACTACCGTCCTGGCGGCGTCTATCGCGATTTGCCGGCTTCCATGCCGCAATATCAGGCTTCGAAAATCCACGATGAAAAGACCACGCGCATCCGCAATGAAAATCGTAGCGGCTCGCTGCTTGATTTTATCGAAGACTTTACCAATCGGTTTCCGACCTACGTGGATGAGTATGAAACCCTGCTTACCGATAATCGCATCTGGAAACAGCGTCTTGTCGGCATCGGTGTCGTTTCGCCGGAACGTGCCAAGGCGCTGGGTTTTACGGGCCCGATGCTGCGCGGTTCGGGGGTAGAGTGGGATCTGCGTAAAAAGCAACCCTATGAGGTCTATGATCGCGTTGATTTCGACATCCCGGTAGGTGTCAACGGCGATTGCTATGACCGGTATCTGGTACGCATCGAGGAATTTCGCCAATCCAATCGAATCATCAAGCAGTGCGTCGACTGGCTGCGCAAGAATCCGGGGCCGGTAATAACCGACAACCACAAGGTTGCGCCCCCGGCCCGGGTCGAGATGAAGCAGAATATGGAAGAGCTGATTCATCATTTCAAGCTGTTTACCGAGGGCTTTCACGTCCCCGCGGGAGAAGTCTATGCGGCCATCGAGCATCCCAAGGGAGAATTCGGCATCTATCTGGTATCGGATGGCGCCAACATGCCTTATCGCCTGAAGATCCGCGCACCGGGTTTCCCCCATCTCGCGGCGCTCGATGAAATGTCNCGGGGACACATGATTGCGGACGTGGTCGCTATCATCGGCACGCAGGATATCGTATTCGGTGAAATAGACAGATGACTTCAGGAACGGCGAAAGATAGTTGAGTGAGATGTTAAGCGCAGAATCCATCAAGAAGATAGACCGCGAGCTGACNAAATACCCGTCAGATCAGAAGCAATCGGCCGTCATGTCCGCGCTTGCCATCGCTCAGGATGAAAAAGGGTGGCTGGCTACGGAAACCATGGATTTTGTTGCCCAGTATCTGGGCATGCCGCCCATTGCAGTCTATGAGGTGGCGACTTTTTACAATATGTACAATCTTCAGCCGCTCGGCAGGCACAAGATCACGATATGCACGAATCTTCCNTGCGCCCTGTCCGGCGCCAACGAGGCCGTGGCGCATGTCCAGAAAAAGCTGGGGATCGGTTTCAATGAAACCACCGCCGATGGACAATTCACGCTGAAGGAAGGCGAGTGCATGGGAGCGTGCGGCGATGCGCCCGTCATGCTGGTGAATAACAAGCGCATGTGCAGTTTNATGTCCAACGAGAAACTCGACGAACTCCTGGAGGAATTGAGCAAATGACCCAGCTCCCGCAAATATTGCTGGCAGGGCTCAATTCGTCCGATCCGGATGACTGGAAGCTCAGGAATTATGAAAAGCGCGAGGGATACAGCGCGCTGAAAAAAATCCTGAGCGAAAAAATACCGCCGGAAAAAGTCATCGAGGAGGTGAAGAAATCCGCCCTGCGAGGGCGCGGGGGCGCGGGCTTTCCGACGGGCCTGAAATGGAGTTTCATGCCCAAGCAGTATGAGGGCGACAAGTACCTGGTATGCAATTCGGATGAGGGCGAGCCCGGCACCTTCAAGGACCGCGACATCATGCGCTATAACCCGCATATCCTGATCGAAGGCATGGCGATCGGCGCTTATGCCATGGGTATCGGGACCGGGTACAACTACGTCCATGGCGAAATCTGGGATACGTATGAGCGCATGGAAGAGGCGGTAGCGGAAGCGCGCGATGCGGGATACCTGGGGGATAATATTCTGGGTTCCGGTTTCNGCTTCCAGTTGCACAACCACCACGGCTATGGCGCGTATATCTGCGGTGAGGAAACCGCCCTGCTGGAATCGCTGGAGGGTAAAAAGGGGCAGCCGCGTTTCAAGCCGCCGTTCCCGGCAAGTTTCGGGCTCTACGGGAAACCCACGACCATCAATAACACGGAAACCTTTGCATCCGTNCCCTGGATCATCCGCAATGGCGGCGAAAAGTTCCTGCAGCTTGGCAAGCCCAACAATGGAGGCACGAAGCTCTTTTCNGTTTCCGGCCATGTCAACAGGCCCGGGAACTACGAGATCCCCCTGGGCACGCCATTCGCCACGCTGCTTGAAATGGCTGGAGGCATGCGGGGCGGGCGAAAGCTGAAAGGGTGCATTCCCGGCGGGTCTTCGATGCCGGTGCTGCCGGGCGATATCATGATGCAAACGGACATGGATTATGACTCCATCGCCAAGGCCGGGTCCATGCTTGGCTCGGGCGCGGTCATCATCATGGATGATACGACCTGCATGGTGAGAGCCCTNGAAAGGCTGTCATATTTTTATTTCGAGGAATCCTGCGGGCAATGCACGCCGTGTCGCGAAGGCACGGGCTGGCTCTATCGCGTGGTGCACCGCATAGAAACCGGCAAGGGCCGGATGGAAGATCTGGATCTGCTCAACAACGTTGCTGACAACATACAGGGGCGAACCATATGCGCCCTCGGCGATGCCGCNGCCATGCCGGTCCGCGCCATGATCCAGCATTTCCGGGACGAATTTGCCTATCATATCGAGCACAAGCATTGCATGGTCTAGCGCGGCTGGCGCATTTGAAGATGAAATTCACAGGCTCTCTCATATCTGTTTGTTCTCTTCCNGAAACGAGGGGGCCAAGAGCTATATTCCATGATTAATTTTGAAATTGACGGAAAGCAGGTATCAGTTCCCAAGAATGGCACCGTCATGGATGGCGCCAATCAGCTGGGGATATACATCCCGCATTTCTGCTATCACAAGAAATTATCCATTGCCGCCAATTGCCGCATGTGTCTCGTCCAGGTGGAGAAGGCGCCCAAGCCGCTGCCCGCCTGCGCGACGCCGGCGATGGAGGGCATGAAGGTATTTACCCACTCCGGCCAGGCGGTGACCGCACAGAAAGGGGTGATGGAGTTCCTGCTCATCAATCATCCGCTGGATTGCCCGATCTGTGATCAAGGCGGCGAATGCCAGCTGCAGGACCTGGCGGTAGGCTATGGCGCAAGCTCCTCGCGCTACACCGAAGCGAAGCGGGTGGTGGCAAACAAGAACCTGGGCCCCCTGATTTCCACCGATATGACGCGGTGCATACACTGTACGCGCTGCGTGCGCTTTGGGCAGGAAATTGCCGGAATCATGGAACTGGGCATGGCCGGCCGCGGAGAACACGCCGAAATCCTGGCGTTTGTGGGCAGTACCGTCAATTCCGAGCTGTCGGGCAACGTGATCGACCTGTGCCCGGTGGGTGCNCTGGTGAGCAAGCCATTCCGGTACACGGCGCGTACCTGGGAACTGATGCGGAGGAANTCCATCAGCCCGCANTGCGGCCTGGGTTCCAATCTTACCGTTCAGGTGAAGCAGAATCGCGTGATGCGCGTGTTGCCGCGTGAAAATGAAGAAATCAACGAGTGCTGGCTGTCCGATAAGGANCGTTTCTCATACGAGGGCCTGAATTCCGAGGAACGGCTGCGAACGCCCATGGTGAGGCGCGACGGCCAATGGCATGAATGCGATTGGCAGACTGCGCTCGAGTTCGTCGCGAATGGATTGAATGCGGTAAAAGAAAGGCATGGCGCGCAACGAATAGGCGCATTGGGTTCGCCCCATAGCACACTGGAGGAGCTCTATCTGCTGCAAAAGCTCGTTCGCGGACTGGGCAGCGGCAACGTGGACCACCGGTTGCGCCAATCGGATTTCCGGGGCGATGCGCACCGGCAGGGCGCTCCGTGGCTGGGCACTACAATAGCGGAAGTTTCTCAACTCAAGTCGGCGTTGATAATTGGAAGCACGTTGCGGAAGGATCATCCCCTGATCGCGCAACGCCTGCGCCAGGCGGTGAAGCAGGGCGCGCAGTTGAATCTCATCAATCCGGTGGATGATGATCTGCTTACCAAGGTGCCCAACCGGNTTATCGTTGCCCCGGACGCCATGGCTTCGGTGCTGGCGGAGGTCCTGAAGGCCGCGGCCGTGCTGAAGGGAGTCGAGGTGCCGGAGTCCGCGAAGGGTGAGGCGGATTCGGCTCAATCTGCGGACACGGCACGGGCGATGGCCGAAAGTCTGATCAATAACAAGCCCAGCGCCATCCTTTTGGGCAACCTGGCGCAACATCATCCCCATTACGCCGATATCCAGGCATTGGCCCAGCAGCTCGCGCAAATCACCGAAAGCTCGTTCGGCTTTCTGGGCGAGGCCGCCAACAGCGTGGGGGCCTACATCGCCAAGGCCATTCCCGATCCCGATACCCATCATGCGGGAATTCTATCCGGCGGCCCCGGCGCAGCCGCCGCGGGCAAAAACGCTTTGCAGATGCTCGGCATGGATGCGAAGGCGCCTTCGGCTGCGGCGGAAGCATGCAGCGCCTACCTGCTGATGAACCTCGAGCCGGAACTGGATAGCTATAATCCCCAGCAGACCAGGAAAGCGCTGGATGAGGCGGAACTGGTCGTTATGATGACGGCATTCTCCGGCCAGGCGGTCATCGATGGTGGTTACGCGGATGTGCTGCTGCCTATCGCACCCTTTACCGAAACCTCCGGCACCTTTATCAATACCGAAGGCCGGGTGCAAACCTTCAATGGCGTGATGGCTCCCCTTGGGGAGACACGCCCCGCCTGGAAGGTTTTGCGCGTGCTGGGAAACATGCTGGGATTGCCTGGTTTCGAATACGAAACGCCGGAGCAGGTGAGGGCGGAAGTCCTGCCGGCGGAAAGCGATGTGAGAGCCTGCCTGGATAATGGCCTGAAGGATTTCACCGTGCAGATCCCAGCCNCCGGAAGTGGCGGAATCCAGCGTGTCGGCGAAGTTCCCATTTATCAGGCTGATCCGATCGTAAGGCGGGCAGACTCGCTGCAACGAACGAGCGATGCAGCGCCGCCGGTAGCGTCGATGCGGGGCGATCTGATGGACAGGCTCGGCATCAGCCCCGGCGAGAAGGTGCGCGTGAAACAGGAAACGGGGGAAATTCAGTTGCCGGCAGCGCGGGATGACAAACTGCCGCCCGATTGCGTCCGGATTCCCGCGGCACATCCGCTTACNGTGGCGTTGGGTGGNATGTTCGGCCGNGTGACGGTGGAACGATTGCAATAGCGATGAAAGAAACGGGAGCGATCGTCATCTGATGGACTACGCGCAGCAAATGTTCGGGGATTTGTTCGGGCCGGAATGGGGTCCCGCTCTTTTCGTTCTGGCGAAGAATGCGTTGCTGATCGTCGCCATCATCCTGCCTCTGATGCTGGCTGTGGCTTACCTCACCTTTGCCGAGCGCAAGATCATCGCCTACATGCAAATGCGTGTCGGTCCCAACCGGGTGACGTTCTTCGGCATCCCCTGGCTTGGGGGGTGGGGGCAGCCCATTGCAGACGCGGTCAAGGCGGTGATGAAGGAAATCATCATCCCGAGCGGAGCGAACAAATTCCTGTTCGTGCTGGCGCCCGTGCTGACCTTTGCGCCAGCGCTGGCCGCCTGGGCGGTGGTGCCATTCTCTCCCGAAGTCGTGCTTGCGGACATCAATGCCGGCCTTCTCTATATTCTTGCCATGACTTCGATGGGCGTATATGGGGTCATCATCGCGGGCTGGGCATCCAACTCGAAGTATGCCTTTCTCGGCGCCATGCGCTCCGCGGCGCAAGTGGTTTCATACGAATTGGCGATGGGCTTNGCCCTGGTATGCGTGCTGATGATGTCGCATAGCCTGAANCTGGGCGATATCGTGAAAGGCCAGCAGGGCGGAAGCTTCATCAACTGGTATCTGATCCCGTTGTTTCCCATGTTTCTGGTCTATTTCATTTCCGGCGTGGCGGAAACCAACCGTGCGCCGTTCGATGTGGCCGAGGGTGAGTCGGAGATCGTCGCAGGCTTTCACGTCGAATATTCGGGCATGGCCTTTACCGTATTCTTCCTGGCGGAGTACTCCAACATGATCCTGGTGGCCACGCTTGCCAGCATCATATTCCTGGGGGGCTGGCTGCCGCCGTTGAACGTGGCGCCGTTCACCCTGGTTCCGGGGTTCATCTGGCTGCTGCTGAAAATATCGTTTCTGCTATTTTGCTTCCTCTGGTTCCGCGCCACTTTCCCGCGTTACCGCTANGACCAGATCATGCGGCTCGGCTGGAAAGTTTTCATCCCTATCACGCTGGTCTGGATACTTCTGCTGGGCNTGGTGATGCAGCTTCCATCAGGGCTGCGGGAGGCATTTCCACTGAATTTATGGTTCCACTGAGACAGGAGAAGCCATGAATCGCATAAAGGATTTTTTTCGCACCTTCCTGCTGTTCGAATTGATCAAGGGGATGATGCTGACCGGAAAATACTTATTCGCGCGAAAAATCACGGTATATTTTCCAGAAGAAAAAACGCCCATGTCTCCGCGTTTTCGCGGGCTGCATGCGCTTCGCCGCTATCCCAACGGGGAAGAGCGGTGCATCGCCTGCAAGCTGTGCGAGGCGGTGTGCCCGGCGCTGGCGATCACCATCGAATCGGAGCAGCGCGACGACGGCACCCGGCGCACCACGCGCTATGATATCGATCTTACCAAATGCATATTTTGCGGATTTTGCGAGGAGTCGTGCCCTGTCGATTCCATTGTCGAGACACGGATTCTGGAATATCACGGCGAGAAGCGCGGCGACCTGATCTATACCAAGCAGATGCTGCTTGCGGTGGGGGACCGTTATGAGGAGCAGATAGCAAAGGACAGGGCAGCGGATGCGGGTTATCGATAAATCCGCCGTTAATTCAATATGAGCTTCCAGGATATAATCTTCTATTTTTTTTCGGTAGTGCTGGTAGGGTCGGCGCTGGGCGTCATTACGGCGCGTAACCCGGTGCATTCGGCGCTGCTTCTCGTCCTGGCGTTTTTTGCGTCTTCCGGGCTGTGGNTGTTGCTGGAAGCCGAATTCCTCGCCATTACGCTGGTGCTGGTCTACGTGGGAGCGGTNATGGTNCTGTTCCTGTTTGTGGTGATGATGCTGGATATCAATCTCGATCGATTGCGCGAGGGTTTCTGGAAGTGGTTCCCTTTTGGCCTCCTGGTCGCGCTGTTGATGGCGGGCGAGATGGCCATGGTGGTGATGGGCAAGCAATTTGGCGCGGGCGACATGCCGGCTCCGCCTTCCCGCCCGGAGGATTACAGCAACACCAAGGANCTGGGAAGGCTGATTTATACGGAATATGTCTACGCTTTCGAGCTTGCGGCGGTCATCCTGCTGGTGGCGATCGTGGCTGCCATCGCTCTGACCTTGCGGCATCGTACGGGCATGAAGGCGGTTGATGCGTCCAAGCAGGTCGCGGTCAAGCGTGCGGACCGGATACGCATGGTCTCCATGCCATCCGAAAAGAAAGAATAAGAACAGGCCATGANATGGCTGTATCGATCTGCCTGAAAAGGGGGCGTTAGCATGGTTTCTTTATCACATTATCTTGTTCTGGGAGCGATCCTGTTTGCGATCAGCATAGTCGGTATNTTTCTGAACAGGAAGAATGTGATTATCATTCTCATGGCGATCGAGTTGATGCTGCTGGCGGTAAATATGAATTTCGTCGCCTTCTCCCATTACCTGCAGGATGTTTCGGGTCAGATATTCGTATTTTTCATATTAACCGTGGCCGCCGCCGAATCCGCCATCGGTCTGGCGATCTTGGTCGTGTTGTTTCGCAGCCTGCGCACCATCAATGTGGACGATCTGGACAAACTGAAAGGGTAATCACCGCGGACGCGGCTTCCTCGGCGTGGCCCTGGATCGGTGTCGGGATACAAAAAATAAGAACTGGAACTTCATGACTGACATGGAAAAGCTCTATTTGCTGATTCCGCTGGCGCCCCTGGGCGGAGCGCTCATTGCCGGACTGCTGGGCCGCCTGATAGGGCCGGCCTGGAGTCATCGGGCGACCATTGCGCTGATGATCGTCTGCGTGATCGCCTCCATTGCGGTATTCCTGGACGTGCTCGAAGGAAATACCTTCAATGGCAGCGTTTACACCTGGCTAACGACCGGCGACACGCGTTTCGAGATCGGNTTCCTGATAGACAGGCTGTCGGCGATGATGATGGTCGTGGTCAGTTTCGTATCCTTGATGGTGCATGTGTACACCATCGGCTACATGCAGGGAGACCCGGGTTACCAGCGGTTTTTCAGCTATATTTCGCTCTTCACGTTTTCGATGCTGATGCTGGTGATGTCCAACAATTTTCTTCAGCTTTTCTTCGGCTGGGAAGCGGTTGGACTGGTTTCCTATTTGCTGATCGGCTTNTGGTATACGCGGCCCACGGCGATATACGCCAACCTCAAGGCTTTTCTGGTCAACCGCGTCGGTGATTTCGGATTCCTCCTCGGTATCGGCTTGGTATTGGCTTATTTCGGCACGCTGGATTATGCAGCCGTTTTCGCCAGNGCCCCGCAAGCGGCGTCGCGGACGATAGAAATCCTTCCCGGACAATCGTGGGCTCTGCTGTCCGCTATCTGCATTCTGCTTTTTGTCGGCGCCATGGGCAAATCCGCGCAATTTCCACTGCACGTATGGCTGCCTGATTCGATGGAAGGTCCCACACCCATCTCCGCGCTGATACACGCGGCCACCATGGTCACGGCCGGCATTTTCATGGTGGCGCGCATGTCGCCGCTGTTCGAGCTGACTGAAACGGCGTTGTCGTTGGTGCTNGTCATAGGCGCCATCACGACCCTGTTCATGGCGCTGGTNGCCATCGTCCAGAACGACATCAAACGGGTCGTGGCCTATTCGACGCTGTCGCAACTGGGCTATATGACACTGGCGCTGGGAGCCTCGGCGTATTCCGCCGCTGTATTCCATCTCATGACACATGCTTTTTTCAAGGCCGTGCTGTTCCTTGGCGCAGGTTCGGTAATCATCGCGATGCACCATGAGCAGGATATGCGCAAGATGGGCGGACTCAAGAAATACATGCCCATTACCTACTGGACAATGTTTGTGGCTGCGCTGGCAAACGCGGGCGTCGCCGGTTTTTCAGGGTTCTTTTCCAAGGATGCGATTATCGAAGCGGTGCATTTCGCTGGAATTTCCGGTTCCGGCTTTGCCTATTTTTGCGCCGTTACTTCCGTGTTTGTCAGTGCTCTCTATACTTTCCGCCTCCTGTTCATGACATTTCATGGCAAACCGCGCATGGATCACCATACGGAAGAGCATTTGCATGAGTCGCCCTGGGTTGTCACGCTGCCGCTGATCGTTCTGGCCATTCCTTCCATTGGCGCGGGCTGGTTNATCGGACCTATGCTGTTCGGGGATTATTTCGGCAGCGCCATTGTGATCATGCCCCAGCATGAGGCCATGGCGAAGATGGCATCCGAGTTCCATGGCATCGGCGCCATGATGACACATGCATTGGGAACTCTTCCCTTCTGGTTTTCCGCCGCGGGAATTTTTACCGCCTGGTATCTGTATATGGCGAAGCCCGGATTACCGGGAAAAATACGGCAGGCGGCAGGACCGCTCTATACATTGCTCGACCGCAAATACTATATCGATGAGCTCTATTCGTGGCTTTTTGCCGGTGGCGCGCGTGCTGTTGGCAAAGGGCTATGGAAAGTCGGTGATGTAACGATCATTGACGGCTTTTTCGTCAATGGCACCGCGCGGCTGGTAGCCGGAACCGCCATGCTGGTGCGCCGCTTCCAGTCCGGCTACATTTATCACTACGCATTCACCATGATCGTCGGCGTGTTCATATTGATGAGCCTGTGGTTGTATGGGACTTGAGCATGATGACGACACGACGCGAAAGATAAGGCACGGCAGGAAATAACAAAAATATCATTGCGGTTTTCCGCATGTTTCACGCTGCGCTAATGAACAAGACGGAATAAAAATGCTGTTTGGTTTNCCACTGATAAGTCTGGTTATCTGGTTGCCTATTTTCGCCGGGATCGGGGTGCTGGCAACCGGGGGTGATCGCAATGCCTACGTCGCGAGATGGCTCGCGCTCGCCGGTTCGATTGCCGGTTTTCTGGTGGCGATCCCTCTTTATACCCAGTTCGATCCGCTCGCCGCAGGCATGCAGTTCGTGGAATACAGCCCGTGGATCGAACAGTTCAACATCTACTATCACCTTGGCGTCGATGGCATCGCCATGCCGCTCATTCTGCTCAATTGCTTTACCACGCCACTCGTGGTGATTGCCGGCTGGCAAGTGATAAGCAAGCGCGTGTCTCAATACATGGGNGCTTTCCTGATCATGTCGGGCATCGTCAACGGCGTGTTTTCGTCGCTCGATGCAATCCTGTTTTACGTATTCTGGGAAGCCTCGCTTATCCCGATGTTTCTGATCATCGGAGTCTGGGGCGGGCCCAACCGGGTATATGCGGCAATCAAGTTTTTTCTCTACACCCTGCTGGGCTCGCTGCTCATGCTGGTGGCCTTCATCTACTTATACAATGTTTCCGGTGGAAGCTTTTCGATACTCGAATACCATGACCTGCCATTGCCGCTGACACCGCAAATTCTGATATTCATCGCTTTCCTGCTCGCTTTCGCGGTAAAAGTGCCGATGTGGCCGGTTCATACATGGCTGCCTGATGCCCACGTGGAAGCACCCACCGGCGGATCGGTGATTCTGGCGGCGATTCTCCTGAAACTTGGGGGTTATGGTTTCCTGCGTTTTTCCCTGCCTATCGTGCCGGANGCAAGCCATCATCTNGCGGGCGTGATGATCGTGCTGTCTCTGATTGCAGTGGTCTATATCAGCCTCGTCGCCCTGGTGCAGGCGGACATGAAAAAGCTGATCGCCTATTCCTCGGTATCGCACATGGGATTCGTCACGCTGGGTTTTTTCCTTTTCAATGCATACGGGATTGAAGGCGCGATGGTGCAGATGATTTCGCATGGCTTTATTTCCGGCGCCATGTTTCTGTGCGTGGGGGTCCTGTACGACCGGCTGCATTCACGCCAGATAGCGGANTACGGCGGCGTGGCGAACAGGATGCCGGTATTCGCGGCATTCTGGATGCTGTTTGCCATGGCTAATTCGGGGCTTCCGGGCACCAGCGGTTTCGTCGGGGAATTCATGGTCATCATGGCGGCGATCGAAGTGAATTTCTGGTATGCATTTTTTGCCGCGACGACCCTTATTACCGGCGCGGCCTATACGCTGTGGATGTACAAGCGCGTCATATTCGGAGCCGTGGCGAGTCCTGCTGTCGAAGGCCTGGAAGATCTCAACAAGCGCGAGATGCTCATCCTGGCGGTTCTGGCCGCGGCGGTGCTCTGGATGGGGTTGTATCCATTGCCCGTGACGGAAGTCATGCATGCCACCGTGGAGGACTTGCTGGCGCACATAGGCCGCAGCAAGCTATAGTTCATATGACATCGGTGTTCCGTCTGTCCGAGGATAATAAATGAATTTCACGCAGCCTGATTTCGCCCCCGCCTATCCAGAGATATTTCTCCTGATAATGGTATGCGTGGTGTTGCTGGCGGATCTAGCATGGGGTAGGAAATCCCCGTATATCGCTTATGTGTTCGCACAAATAGCATTGCTTGGCTGCCTCTTCATCACCTTCTCCACCTCTTCGCCAACAGTGGNTCACACGTTTTCCGGCATGTTCGTGGACGATCCGATGGCTGATATCCTGAAGATGCTGGTGTACGGCACCGTTTCCGTGGTACTGGTATATTCCCGAAGCTATATTTCGCTGCGCGGGTTGCTCAGCGGTGAATTTTTCAGCCTGGCGCTGTTTGCGACACTGGGCATGATGGTCATGATTTCCGCCAGCCACTTTCTCACGCTATACCTGGGNCTGGAGCTCCTGTCGCTGTCGCTTTATGCCATGGTGGCGTTGCGGCGCGATCTTGCGGGNGCAACGGAGGCTGCAATAAAATTCTTCGTGCTGGGCGCGTTGTCTTCGGGCTTCCTGCTCTANGGGATGTCCATGATTTACGGTTCCACCGGTTCGCTGGATATCGCACGCGTGGCCGAAGTGATTCGAAGCGGCGCGGTGAATCATTACGTGATGGTAATCGGCCTTGTATTNGTTGTCGCCGGCATCAGCTTCAAGCTGAGCGCCGCGCCGTTTCATATGTGGGCTCCGGATGTGTACGAAGGAGGATCCACGGCGGCGGTGCTGTTCATCGGTTCCGCGCCCAAGCTCGCNACATTCGGCTTCATCATGCGCTTGCTGGTCGAAGGGCTGGGAGAGATGGCGGCGGACTGGCAGGGCATGCTCATCATCCTGGCGGTAGTATCCATGGCCATCGGCAATCTTGCCGCCATAGCCCAGACGAATATCAAGCGCATGCTGGCCTATTCCACGATTTCCCATATGGGATTCGTGTTGCTCGGGATACTCAGCGCGGATGGAAATGGCTACAGCTCAGCGATGTTTTACGTTGTCGTGTATGTGCTGATGACCCTGGGCATGTTCGGCATCATCATGCTTCTGTCCCGGGCAGGCTTCGAAGCGGATAACCTCGAGGATTTCAAGGGGCTGAACCGCCGCAATCCCTGGTATGCGTTCATTACCCTGCTGTTGATGTTTTCCATGGCGGGCATTCCGCCCACGGTCGGAATTTACGCCAAGCTGGCGGTATTGCAGGCTGTTCTGAACGCTGGCCATGTCTGGCTGACCGTGCTGGCGGTACTNCTTTCCCTGATCGGCGTATTTTATTATTTGCGCATCGTCAAGCTGATGTATTTCGACGAACCAACGACGGATGCGCTAATCGAACCGCAGCAGGACGTCAAGCTGCTGCTCAGCGCGAACGGNCTGGCGATACTCGGATTCGGCCTGTTTCCCCAGGTATTGATGGCCTGGTGCGCTTACGCAATCCAGCAATCCATTTCAGGCTGATCATCAGTCTGGGTAGCGNCNGGCGGCCGGCAAAAGCATGTTTAATGCAGNAAGCGAAACAGAAAACCTGAACAGGGAATCTTAGCGAGACATATGCGCTCTGCTGGAAGAGCGCGCCCGGAAATCCCGGGCGCCCCCATTGTTCGTGCGGTGACTGGCATAAGCTGCTGGTTTTCTCGTGGCCGAAGCGGCAGATCAGGGTTTTTTGTAGCTGATACGGTATATCGCTCCAGCATAATCATCCGAGACCAGCAGCGCCCCGTCCGGCATGACCAGCACATCCACCGGCCTTCCCCATACATTTTCATTTTCCAGCCAGCCCTGCGCGAATACCTCCTGCCTGATCACCTTGCCATTTTTTGTTTGAACCCGCCTCAGCTGGTATCCGATCTTGTTACGGCGGTTCCAGGAACCATGTTCAGCCACGATGATGTTGCCATGGTATTCCTTTGGAAACATTTCNCCTGTATAGAAACGCATTCCCAGCGTCGCCGCATGCGCGTCGAATTTCGCGGCAGGNGGGGTAAGCTTGCCGCAATCCCGCTTCGCGCCATATTTGGGGTCCAGGATATCGCCGCCATGGCAGAATGGATAACCAAAATGCATACCCTTCCTGGGCGCGTGATTCAGCTCGTCAGGCGGTATATTGTCCCCCATCCAGTCGCGGCCGTTATCCGTGAACCACAGTTCCTTCGTTTCCGGATGCCAGTCGAAGCCCACGGAATTTCGCACGCCGGAGGCATAGACTTCATAGTTAGCGCCATCGGGCTCGATGCGGGAGATCAACGCGTAGCGTTCGGGATCCGGTTCGCAAATGTTGCAGGGAGCGCCCACTGCCACATACAGCAGGCCGTCGGGTCCGAAACCGATATATTTCCCGCCGTGGTGCTTATCATTCGGGAATTTATCGGTCACCACGACAGGTTTGCCTGCCTGGTCGAGTTTGTTTTCGATGTTGTCAAAGCGCAGAATGCGGTTGATGGCGGAAACATACAGCGCGCCATTGTGGAATGCGACACCGATGGGCATCAAAAGTCCATTGGCGATGGTCCTCACCTGGCGCGCGGCGCCGGTATCCGTAATGGCGTAAACTTTTCCTTCCGCGGCGGAGCCGGCGAATACCGTGCCGTTTTTTCCCAGCGCCAGGGCACGCGCATTGGGAACGCTTGCCCATAATTCGATGGAAAATCCCGCAGGCAATTTGATTTTCTCGAGCGGAAGCTGATCCTGGTTTTGCTGATATTGCGCCATGGCCAAAGATGTGCCGGCGAATAGGCAGATATTGAGAAAAGCCAGAAGAGTTTTTATTGCAGACATGACGGAAGCTCCCGAATGGTGCGGTTGTATCAAAGCAGATAATTGTATCGAAGCAGATAAAGAGGCGGGATACTCATGGTTTGCATCCGGAATTTTAGTGGAATTGCTTGAAAATCATCAATTCATCCCCATTATCTCTTTTTATGAAAAATTGTCGGGAGAAAAGATCCATGCAAGCGGCGGCTACAAAAGAACACCTGAGCTTTCAGACCGAAGTCAAACAGTTGCTCAACCTGATGATCCACTCCTTGTATAGTAACAAGGAAATATTTCTACGCGAACTGATTTCGAACGCCTCGGATGCCGCGGACAAGCTGCGCTTCGAGGGATTGACGGATGGCGCGCTTTATGAAGCCGATTCCGATCTCCAGATCCGCGTGAGCTACGATGCCTCCGCGCGCACCATAACGGTGTCGGATAATGGCATCGGCATGTCCCGGCAAGAGGTCGTCGATAATATCGGCACTATTGCCAAATCCGGCACCCGGGAATTTTTTAGCTCACTGACGGGCGATCAGGCCAAGGATGCGCATCTGATCGGGCAGTTCGGGGTTGGTTTTTATTCGGCTTTTATCGCCGCGGACAAGGTGACGCTCATTACCCGGCGCGCCGGCCTGACGCCTGAGCACGGCGTTCGATGGGAATCGGGCGGGGAGGGNGACTATACGCTGGAGACGGTNGAAAANGCGGACCGTGGCACTCAGGTGATACTGCATCTGCGTGAAGGCGAAGACGATCTTCTGAACGGCTGGCNCCTGCGGAGCATCATCCGCAAGTATTCCGANCATATCACGCTTCCCATCGTGATGAAAAAAGAGGAGTGGTCACAGGAAAAAAATGAAAATGTCATTACCGTCGAGGACGAGACGGTCAATCAGGCGAGTGCGCTGTGGGCACGCCCCAAGAGCGAGATAAAACCCGAGCAGTACGAGGAGTTCTACAAGCATGTGGCCCATGATTTCGAGTCCCCCCTGGCTTACGTTCATGCCCGGGTGGAGGGAAAACAGGAATATACCCAGNTGCTCTATATTCCGTCGCGTGCCCCATTCGATCTGTTCGACCGGGAACAGCGCCATGGCATCAAGCTGTATGTACGCCGTGTCTTTATCATGGACGATGCAAAGCAGTTGTTGCCGGGCTACTTGCGCTTTGTGCGCGGCGTCATCGACTCCAATGATCTGCCGCTGAATGTATCGCGCGAAATATTGCAGGAGTCGAAGGATATAGAAGCAATCCGCGCCGGCTCGGTTAAAAAGGTGCTAGGCCTGCTTGACGATCTGGCCCAAAGCGAGCAGGAAGAAGAAAAGGCCAAGTTCAAGACCTTCTGGAAGGAATTCGGACAGGTTCTCAAGGAGGGTGTGGCGGAGGATTACGCCAATCGCGAGCGCGTCGCCAAGCTGTTGCGCTTCGTGTCCACCCATGCCGATACCGACGAACAAGGCGTTTCGCTGGNCGACTACTTGTCGCGAATGAAAGAAGGGCAGGAGAAAATNTATTACGTNACGGCTGANAGCCTGAAGGCGGCGAGAAGCAGCCCTCATCTGGAGATTTTCCGCAAGAAGGGGATCGAAGTCCTGCTATTGTCCGAACGTGTGGATGAATGGCTGGTTGCGCACCTGACCGAGTTCGAGGGCAAGCCTCTGCAATCCGTTGCCAAAGGCAGTCTCGATCTGGGCAAGCTCGAGAATGAGGCGGAGAAGAAAGAGCAGGAGAAAGAAACGGATGAATACAAGGAGCTTACGGAAAAAATCAAGAGTGTTCTTGGCGAACAGGTCAAGGAAGTCCGTATCACCTT
>JGI26531J51214_10000837_pt1 | contig 22835 bp, 22 predicted proteins | sample ThiBiot_500_biof_2_FD_51214 | JGI IMG/M metagenome (IMG submission 51214)
AGCCGCCGTTCAGGGCGTAACCGGTGTCGTGGCCGTCGTACGGGCCGTTGTTGATCGCGGTGCGGCCCACGTTGCCGTTGACGAACCAGCCGGCGTTGTCGGACGGCGCGTTCTGCGCGAACGCGGCGGGGATGGTCAGCATGCCGGCAGCGGCGAGCGAGAGGGCGAGCAAGGTCTTCTTCATGGAGATTTCTCCTGTTATGGAAAGGCGGTCGCCGGCCGGTTGGGGAAAGGGACGGTGCCGCGTGGGCCGATGGGACATCGGCGTCACATGTCCTTAGATCGGGTTCGNCAGGAGAAATTCAATACTCGTGAGTATAGTATTAAGGAAAGATTAAGATTCATGGCAAGGTCGGGGCGGCCCAAAAAGAACGGGCGCCGAGGCGCCCGTTCTTCAGCTTTTACAGCGGGTTGCGATCTCAGAAGCGGTATTCGCCGGCGATCGAGACGATGCCGGTGGAGCGCTTCAGGCCCGTGGAGACCTCGCCGGTGGTCGTGTCCTTGATCTTGCCGGCGTTCGCGTGGAAGTAGTCGTACTGCACGCCCACGCCCACATGCTCGTTGATGTCCCAGCCGGTGCCGAGACCCGCGTACCAGCTGCTGCGGTCCGAACGGCCGCCGCTGGTCAGGCCCAGGTCCTGCCCGATGCTGTTGTTGAAGCTGTGGTCGTTGTCGTTGGAGCGGAAATAGCCGCCATGGGCGCTGAGGTACCACTGCTGCGTCAGGTTGATGCGGCCGTTGGCGCCAAGCAGCCAGCCGCGCAGGGCATTGGTGCTGGAGGTCTGGTTGACATCCTGCGAGTTGAAGACATTCTTCACGCGGAAGTTGCCGAGGTCGGCGTAGCCGGCCTCCAGGCCCAGGCCCAGGTCGTTGCCGNCCTTCCAGCGATAGCCGCCGAGCACGCCGTAACCGGTGCGCCGACCCTTCTCGCCCTTGAGGAAATTGAAACCGGAGCCGTTGCTGCCAAAGCCGCCGGTGTCGCTGCCATTGGTGCGGCCGACGTTGGCGCCGATGAACCAGTTGCCGCTGCCAATCGGCTGGCTGGACTGGTAGTTGCCGCTGCCCTGGGCGGGAGCGGTGTTGTCCTGGGCGAAGACGGGAGCGGCGACCAGGCCGATGCTCGCGAAAGTGAGGACAAGCAGGGACTTCTTCATGGGAATTACTCCTCTTTTGTGGGAACGGACACAGCCTTGGGGACAGGGGAAAGGGCGAACGTGTCCGTGCATGGCCTTTCCGGCCATGCGTGGGATTAGAACGATATGGGCCTGAAGGGTTTCCATACCCGGCAGTGTGGAATTAAGGTTGAGTTAAGTAGGGACTTGCGGGCGACAGCGACGGCGTGGATCGGCGACAATGGGAACCTTTCGCCGCCCCTTCCCGGAGAAGCCCCATGACCACCCGCCGCCAACTTGCCAACGCCGTGCGCGCCCTCGCCATGGACGCCGTGGAAAAGGCCAAGTCCGGCCACCCGGGCATGCCGATGGGCATGGCCGACATCGCCGAGGTGCTGTGGAACGATTTCCACAGCCACAACCCGGCCAACCCGCACTGGTTCAACCGCGACCGCTTCCTGCTCTCCAACGGCCACGGCTCCATGCTGCAGTACGCGCTGCTGCACCTGAGCGGCTACGACCTGCCGATGAGCGAGCTGGAGCGCTTCCGCCAGCTGCATTCCAAGACCCCGGGCCATCCCGAGGCGCATGAGACGGTGGGCGTGGAAACCACCACCGGCCCGCTGGGCCAGGGCATCGCCAACGGCGTGGGCTTCGCGCTGGCGGAGAAGGTGCTGGCCGAGCGCTACAACCGCCCCGGCTTCGAGGTGGTCGACCACCACACCTGGGTGTTCTGCGGCGATGGCTGCCTGATGGAAGGCATCTCGCAGGAGGCGATCTCGCTGGCCGGCACCTGGAAGCTGGGCAAGCTCACCCTGATCTACGACGACAACAACATTTCCATCGACGGCGAGGTGCCGGGCTGGTTCACCGACGACACCGCGGCGCGCTTCGAGGCCTGCGGCTGGCACGTGATCCGCGACGTGGACGGCCACGACGCGGAGAAGATCAAGGCCGCCATCGCCGCCGCCAAGGCCGAGACCGGCAAACCTTCCCTCGTGATGTGCAAGACCATCATCGGCTTCGGTTCGCCCAACAAGGAAGGCACCGAAGCCTGCCACGGCGCGCCGCTGGGCAAGGACGAGATCGCCGCCGCGCGCGACATGCTGGACTGGCGCTACGCGCCGTTCGAGATCCCCCGCCGAGATCTATGCCGGCTGGGACGCGAAGCAGGCCGGCGCGAAGCGCGAGGCGGCATGGAACGCGCTGTTCGCCGACTACGCCAGGGCGAACCCGGAACTGGCCGCCGAGCTGCAGCGCCGTCTCGCCGCGAAGCTGCCGGAAAACTGGGCGGCCGAATCGCAGGCCTACGTCGAGAAGATGCAGGCCGAGGGTCCGGACGTGGCCAGCCGCAAGGCCTCGCAGATGGCGCTGAACGCGTTCGGCCCGCTGCTGCCGGAGCTGATCGGCGGCTCGGCGGATCTCGCCGGCTCCAATCTCACGATCTGGAAGGGTTCGGTCAGCGTCACCGAGACCAGCCCGGCCGCGAACTACATCCACTACGGCGTGCGCGAGTTCGGCATGACCGCGATCGGCACCGGCCTGGCGCTGCACGGCGGCTTCATCCCCTACGACGCCACCTTCCTGGTGTTCTCCGACTACGCGCGCAACGCGGTGCGCATGAGCGCGCTGATCCCCGCGCACTCCATCCACGTCTACACCCACGACTCGATCGGCCTGGGCGAGGACGGCCCCACCCACCAGCCGGTGGAGCACCTGGCCACCTTGCGCTACATCCCGAACAACCGCGTGTGGCGCCCCTGCGACGCGGTGGAATCGGCGGCGTCGTGGAAGGCGGCGATCGAGCGCAAGGACGGCCCGTCCTGCCTGGTGTTCTCGCGCCAGACGCTCAAGCACCAGCAGCGCAACGCGCAGCAGGTGGCCGACATCGCGCGCGGCGCCTATGTGCTGTCCGATCCGGCCGACACGAAGTTCAAGGCCATCCTGATCGCCACCGGCTCCGAGGTGGAGCTGGCGATGGAAGCGATGCGCACGCTGGCCCAGCAGGGCGTGCCGGTGCGCGTGGTGTCGATGCCGTGCACCGAGAGCTTCGACGCGCAGCCGCTGGAATACCGCGAAGGCGTGCTGCCCGGCTGGTGCCGTGCGCGCGTGGCCGTGGAGGCCGCCATCACCGACTTCTGGCGCAAGTACGTGGGCCTGGACGGCGAAGTGATCGGCATGACGACGTTCGGCGCCTCGGCCCCGGCCGAGCAGCTGTTCGACTACTTCGGCATCACGGTGACGAACGTGGTCGATGCGGTGAAGCGCGTCGCCGGCTGATACGCGGGCCTCGCCCAAACGAAAACGCCGCGGCTTGCCGCGGCGTTTTCGTTGGTGGCGGAAGCGTCAGGCCGCCAGCAGCGCGGCGAGCTGCGCCGGATCGTGCGCCAGCGCCTGCGCGCCAGCCAGTTCCAGTTCCTCGCGGCTGCCGAAACCCCACAGCACGCCGACGCCGCGCACGCGGTTCGCCAAGGCGCCTTCGATGTCGAAGCGGCGGTCGCCGATCATCGCGGCCTGCTCGGGCTGGGCGCCGAAATCCGCGAGCGCGGCGGCGATCATCGACGCCTTTTCGCTGTGTGCGCTGGACGGATCGGGGCCGTACAGGCGCGTGAACGCGTCGCCGAACGGCAGGTGCTCGACGATCGGCCGCGCATGGCGTTCGGACTTGCTGGTGACCACGGCGAGGGNGTGGCCGGCGGCCTGCAAGCGCCCGATGGTCGCCGCGATACCGGGGTAGACCGCGTGCTCGCGCCAGCCCAGCGTGGCGAAGCGCTCGTGGTAGTAATCCACCGCAGCCTCCACGCGCCCGGCGTCGTGATCCAGCAGCGGCGCGAAACCGTGGCGCAGCGGCGGGCCGATCCACGGCCGCAGGTCGGTCGGCGCCGCTACGCCCAGCTTGTCGAAGGCGTAGCGGATGCAGGCGGTGATGCCGGGCTCGGAATCGATCAGCGTGCCGTCAAGGTCGAACAGGCAGAGCATTACTTCGCGGCCCGCGCCCTGAGTGCCGCCACCGCCGGCAACTCCTTGCCTTCCAGGAATTCCAGGAAGGCGCCGCCGCCGGTGGAGATGTAGGAGACGTCGTGCTCGATGCCGTACTTGTCAACCGCGGCCAGCGTGTCGCCGCCGCCGGCGATGGAGAACGCGGGCGAGGCGGCGATCGCGCGGGCCAGCGTCTCGGTGCCCTTGCCGAAGGCGTCGAACTCGAACACGCCCACCGGGCCGTTCCACACCACGGTGCCGGCCTTGGCGATCAGCGCGGCGTAGCGCTGCGCGGTCTCCGGGCCGATGTCCAGGATCATCTCGCCGTCGCGCACCTGGTCCACCGGCTTCACCGTGGCCGGGGCGTTGGCGGAGAATTCCGGCGCCACCACCACGTCCACCGGCAGCGGCACTTCCGCGCCGCGGCGCTTCGCGTCGGCGAGCACCTTCTTCGCGGCGTCGAGCAGGTCCATCTCCACCAGCGAGTTGCCCACCGAATGGCCCAGCGCGGCGATGAAGGTGTTGGCGATGCCGCCGCCCACGATCAGCTGGTCGACCTTGCCGATCAGGTTCTCCAGCAGGGTGAGCTTGGTGGAAACCTTGGAGCCGGCCACGATGGCCAGCAACGGGTGCGCGGGGTTCTCCAGCGCCTTGCCCAGCGCATCGAGTTCGGCCGAGAGCAGGGGGCCGGCGGCGGCGATGGGGGCGTATCTGATCACGCCGTGGGTGGAGGCCTGGGCGCGGTGCGCGGTGCCGAAGGCGTCCATCACGAAGATGTCGCACAGCGCGGCGTACTTCTTCGACAGCGCCTCGTCGTCCTTGCCCTCGCCGACGTTCATGCGGCAGTTCTCGAGCACCACCACCTCGCCGTCGGCGACGTCCACGCCGTCGAGGTAATCGCGCACCAGGCGCACCGGCTTGCCGAGCTTGTCGCCCAGCCACGTGGCAACGGGCGCCAGCGAGGAGGCTTCGTCGAACTGGCCCTCCTTCGGGCGGCCCAGGTGCGAGAGCACCATCACCTTCGCGCCGGCGTCGCGCGCGGCCTTGATCGTCGGCAGGGCGGCGTCGAGGCGCTGGGTGGAGGTGATCCGGCCGTGATCGTCGATCGGCACGTTCAGGTCTTCGCGGATCAGCACGCGCTTGCCGTGCAGGTCGAGGTCGCTCATGCGGGTGACGGACACGTGGAAACTCCCGTGGTTCGGAAAGGGCTGCCGCGGCGGCGGAAAGCCCGTATTGTCCCGGCGCTTCCGGGGCGATGCAAATTACACTGCAGCTTTTCCGTTGCAGGGAGTGGACACATGGCTTCCAGTCTTGTGCTGTACGGCTACTGGCGCTCCAGCGCCGCCTATCGCGTGCGCATCGCGCTGGCGTTGAAGGGGCTGGCCTGGGAAAACCGCCCCGTGCATCTGGTGAAGGACGGCGGCCAGCAGCATGCCGCGGACTACGCGGCGATGAACCCGCAGCAGCTGGTGCCCAGCCTGCGCGACGGCGACCGGGTGCTGACGCAGTCGCTGGCGATCATGGAGTACCTGGAGGAANCCCGCCCCCGGCCGCCCCTGCTGCCAGCCGATGCCGGCGGCCGCGCGCGGGTGCGGGCGCTGGCGCAGGCGGTGGCCTGCGACATCCATCCGCTGGGCAACCTGCGCGTGCTGCAATACCTGGAGCGCGAACTGGGCGTCGGCGAGGCGCAGCGGGGGGCATGGGTACGGCACTGGATCGCCGTCGGCTTCGCCGCGATGGAGGCGATGCTGGCCGGCGACGCGGCCACCGGCCGCTACTGCCACGGCGACACGCCGGGACTGGCCGACGCCTGCCTGGTGCCGCAGGTGTACAACGCGCACCGCTGGAAAGTGGCGCTGGACGACTACCCCACCATCGCCCGCATCGCCGCCGCCTGCGGCGAGCTGGACGCGTTCCGCGCCGCCGCGCCGGAGGCGCAGCCCGACGCGGCGTGAGCCGGGCGCATGCGGGAACGGAGNGCTATGACGGCGCGCGCACCAGCAGCACGTCGCAGGGCGCGGCCGGCACCACCCGGCGCGCGGTGCCGCCCACCAGCAGATGGAACGCCAGGCCGCGGCGGAACGCGCTGATCACCACCAGGTCCATCTCCTGCTCCAGCGCACAGTCGCGCAGCACGAACTCCGGGTGGCCGTGCTCGACCCACGTCTTCGCGAGGCGGCGCCCGTCCAGCGGGGNGGCGGCGACGAAGGCCTGCATGGTGGCGTGCTCCATCCGCGCCAGCTCCTCGCCGTGGCCGGCGTCCAGCCACAGCGAACGATAGGGAATGTCCAGCACGTGCAGCAGGGCCAGCCGCGCCGCGGGGAACCACTCGGCCGCGGCCAGCAGGCCGTGGCGCGACTCGGCGGTGAAATCGGTGCCGACCAGCAGCTTGCCGTAGGCGGCGCGGGCGCGCTGCTTCACCACCAGCAGCGAGGCCGGCGAGCGCCGCAGCAAGGCTTCGGCCACCCGGCCCAGCCGGCCCGCGGGCGGCGCATCGCTGGCGCCCAGCACGATCAGCTCGCACTGCTGTTCGACGGCGACGGCGAGGATCGCGGTGGCCGGATCGCCCTCGACCACATGCACGACCGCCGTCTCGCCGAAGTCGCGGCGCAGCTGCCGTTCGGCCGGCACCGCGGCGGACGGGGTGGGCCCGTCACAGGTCGCCAGCGGTGCCATGGGCCAGCCGTCGTCGGCCTGCGGCAACACGTGCACCACGTGCAGCGCGGCCTGCCATTGCGCGGCAAGTTGCACGGCGCGGTCGCTGGCGCGATCGCTGCGGCTGCGCAGGTCGATGGCCAGCAGGATGCGTCGCGGCGGGGCGGAGGAGAGGGCGGCAGTCATGCGGGCACTCCGGCGGCGTGTGATCGACTATAGGCAGGCGGATGGCGGACGCCAAGTCGTGCTCGCCGTGCCGCTTTGGCGGCTGCCGGTCGCGCCCTGTAGACTCCGGGGACTGCGCGCCTTGTCGCCGCTCCCCGTACCGCCATGGAGGGCGTGCCGCGGTGCGCGCCATCCTTTTCCGCCATGGAGGCCCGATGCCCCACGACACCGTTTCGTTCGCCTTGCTCTGCCTGCCGTTCGCGGGCGCGGCACTGGCGTGGCGGATGCGGCACCGGCAGGCGGCGACCTGGCTGGCGATCGGCGTGGCGGCGCTGGCCCTGGGACTGAGTCTGGCGGTGCGGCCCTGGCTGGCCGACGGCGCGGTGCTGCGCACGGTACTGCCGTGGCTGCCCTCGCTGGGGCTGGACCTGGTACTGCGGGTGGACGGACTGGCCTGGCTGTTCCTGCTGCTGATCTGCGGCATCGGCCTGCTGGTGGTGGTGTACGCGCGCTACTACATGCCGGAGGAGGACAGGCTGGGCCGCTTCTACGGCCTGCTGCTGGCCTTCATGGGCGCGATGGTCGGCGTGGTGACCGCGGGCAACGTGGTGCAGCTGGCGTTCTTCTGGGAGCTGACCAGCCTGCTCTCGTTCCTGCTGATCGGCTACTGGAACCAGGGCGCGTCGGCGCGCGAGGGCGCGCGCACCGCGCTGATCGTCACCGCGGGCGGCGGCCTGTGCCTGTTCGCCGGCCTGCTGCTGCTGGGGCACATCGCGGGCAGCTACGACCTGGACGCGATCCTCGCCGCAGGCGACGCGGTGCGCGCGCATCCCTGGTACGTGCCGATGCTGGTGCTGGTGGCGCTGGGCGCGCTGAGCAAGAGCGCGCAGTTCCCGTTCCATTTCTGGCTGCCGCAGGCGATGTCCGCGCCCACCCCGGTGTCGGCCTACCTGCACTCGGCGACCATGGTGAAGGCCGGCGTGTTCCTGCTGCTGCGGCTGTGGCCGGTGCTGGCCGGCACCGAGGCGTGGTTCTGGATCATCGGCGGCGCGGGCCTGGCCAGCCTGCTGCTGGGCGCCGCCTCGGCGGTGTTCCAGCAGGACCTGAAGGCCGTGCTGGCGTATTCCACGATCAGCCACCTGGGCCTCATCACCATGCTGCTGGGCCTGGGCAGCACGCTGGGCGCGGTGGCGGCGATCTTCCACATCGTCAACCACGCCACCTTCAAGGCCTCGCTGTTCATGGCCGCCGGCGCGGTGGACCACGAAACCGGCACCCGCGACCTGCGCCGGCTGGGCGGTCTGCGCCAGGTCATGCCGATCACCGCGACGCTGGCGCTGGTGGCCAGCGCGGCGATGGCCGGGGTGCCGCTGCTGAACGGCTTCCTGTCCAAGGAAATGTTCTTCGCGGCGGCGCTGTCCACCCACCGCGGGTTGACCGTGGACATGCTGGCGGCGGGCCTGGCGGTGCTGGCCAGCATGTTCTCGGTGATCTACTCGCTGCGTTTCGCGGNGGGCGTGTTCCTCGGCCGACTGCGCGACGGGTTGCCGCGCACGCCGCACGAGCCGCCGTACTGGATGCGCCTGCCGATCGGCCTGCTGGTGCTGGCCTGCGTGCTGGTGGGAGTGCTGCCCGCGCAGGTGATCGGACCCACCCTGGACCTCGCCGCGGGCGCGGTGCTGGGCGAGGCGTTGCCGGCGTTCGACCTGGCGATATGGCACGGCGTCAACGCACCGCTCTTGATGAGCGTGCTGGCGTTTGCCGGCGGCTGCGTGGCGTACGCCGGGCTGCGCGGCTGGTTCGCCCGCCGCGAGACGCTGCCGTTGCTGGGCCGGTTCAGTGCGCAGCGCGTGTTCGAGCGGGTGCTGGCGCTGCTCACCTCCACCCTGCCGCAAGCGCTGGAACCGGCGTATTCCGGCCGCCGGCTGCAGCCGCAACTGCGGGTGATCGTGCTGGCGGCGGCGCTGGCCGCGGGCCTCGCGATGTACGGCACGCCCATGCATTTCGGCCTGCGCGCCTCCGCCGTGGACCCGGGGTTCGCGCTGCTGTGGCTGCTGGGCGCGGTCTGCGCGCTGGGCGCCGTGCGGCAGGCGAAGTTCCACCGGCTGGCGGCGCTGGTGCTGGTGGGCGGGGCGGGGCTGGTGTCCTGCGTGAGCTTCGTGTGGCTGTCCGCGCCCGACCTTGCCGCCACCCAGTTGCTGGTGGAAGTGGTCACCACCATCGTGATCCTGCTGGGCCTGCGCTGGCTGCCCAAGCGCGTGGCCGGCCTGTCGCCCGATGCGCCGCCGGCGCGCTGGCGCCGCTACCGCGACGGCGCGGTGGCGGGAGTCGTGGGGCTGGGGCTGGCGGGGCTGGCCTACGCGGCGATGCTGCACCCGGTGGCCAATTCCGCCTCGCATTTCTACCTGGAGAACGCCTTGAGCCAGGGCGGCGGCCACAACGTGGTCAACGTGATCCTGGTGGATTTCCGCGGCTTCGACACCTTGGGCGAGATCAGCGTGCTGGCGATCGTGGCGCTCAGCGTGTTCGCGCTGCTGCGCCGCTTCCGCCCGGCGGTTGAGAGCGTAGGCGCGCCGATGCAGCAGCGCCTGCAGGGGGCCACGCGCGAGGACGGCTACGACGCCGGCGGCGCCGACTACCTGCGCATTCCCGGGTTGATCGTGCAGTTGATGGCGCCGGTGATCGTGCTGTTCGGCATGCACCTGTTCCTGCGCGGGCACGACCTGCCTGGCGGCGGCTTCGCCGCCGGCATCACGGTGTCGGTGGCGCTGGTGCTGCTGTACATGGCCCGCGGCGCGCGCTGGGTGGAGGCGCGGCTGAAGGTGGCGCCGCTGCGCTGGGTCGGCCTGGGCCTGCTGCTGGCGCTGGCGACGGGACTGGGCGCGCTGGCGTTCGGCCATCCGTTCCTCAGTTCGCATTCGCGCCATGTGGTGCTGCCGCTGCTGGGCGAGTTGCCGCTGGCCAGCGCGCTGCTGTTCGACCTGGGCGTGTTCGGCGTGGTGGTGGGCGCCACCTCGCTGATGCTGGTGGCGCTGGCGCACCAGTCGCTGCGCCAGCCGCGCGCGCCGACCGATGCCGGAAAGGAGGACGGCTGATGGAACTGGTGCTGGCACTCGCGATCGGCGTGCTGGGCGGCAGCGGGGTGTGGCTGCTGCTGCGCCCGCGCACGTTCCAGGTGGTCATGGGGCTGACCCTGCTGTCCTATGCGGTGAACCTCTTCATCTTCTGCGTCGGCGGCCTGCGACTGGGCGCCGATCCGGTGCTGCGCGAGGGAGCGGGGCTGATCGAGTACGCCGACCCGCTGCCGCAGGCGCTGGTGCTCACCGCGATCGTGATCGGCTTCGCCACCACCGCGCTGTTCCTGGTGGTGCTGCTGGCCTCGCGCGGGTTCACCGGCAGCGACCATGTCGACGGCAAGGACGGTGCGCCGTGAACGCGCACCTGCTCGCCGGCCCCATCCTGCTGCCGTTGGCCGCGGCCGCGCTGCAACTGCTGCTGGGCGAGCGCCGCCGCGGCGCCGCCAGCGCGCTGGGCGCGCTTTCCTGCCTGGGCCTGCTGGGTTTCGCGCTGGCGCTGCTGGCCGTGGTGGGCGACGGCACCACGCTGGTGTACCGCATCGGCGGCTGGCCGGCGCGCTTCGGCATCGTGCTGGTGGCCGACCGGCTGTCGGCGCTGATGCTGCTGCTCACCGCGGTGCTGGCGCTGGCGCTGCTGCCGGTGGTGCTGGGTCGCTGGCGGCGGCCGGGCAGCGCGCTGCAGCCGCTGGCGCAGTTCCTGCTGATGGGCCTCAACGGCACCTTCCTCACCGGCGACCTGTTCAACCTGTTCGTGTTCTTCGAGGTGCTGCTGGCGGCCTCGTACGGACTGGCGCTGCACCACCCGAGCGCGCAGCGGGTCGGCGCCGGCCTGCACTACATCGCGATCAACCTGCTGGCGTCGCTGCTGTTCCTGGTCGGGGTGAGCCTGATCTTCGGCGTCACCGGCACGCTGAACATGGCGGCGCTGGCGCAACTGGTGCCGCAGGTGCCGGCCAACNCCCGCGCGCTGCTGCATGCCGGCGCGGCGATCCTCGGCGTGGCGTTCCTGGTGAAGGCGGCGATGTGGCCGCTGGGCTTCTGGCTGCCGCGCAGCTACGCCGCCGCACCGTCGGCGGTGGCGGCGATGTTCGCGGTGATGACCAAGGTGGGCGTGTACGTGCTGCTGCGACTCAGCCTGCTGTTGTTCGGCGCCGGCGCCGGCGCGGCCTCGGCCGGCTTCGGCAGCGGCTGGCTGCTGTGGGGCGGCGCGGCTACCGTGGCGACCGGCGTGGCGGGCATGCTGGGCGCGCGCGAGCTGAGCCGGCTGGCCGGCTACAACGTGCTGGTGTCCTCGGGCAGCCTGCTGGGCGCGATCGGCGTGGGCCAGCCGGCGGTGATCGCCGGCGCGCTGGCCTATCTGGTGGTGTCCACCCTGGCGGTGGCGGCGTTCTTCCTGCTGGCCGGCCTGATCGCGCCGCGCGACGACGCGGAGGAGGCGCCGCTGCTGGAAGCCTACGATCCGGGCGGCCTCGCGTTGTACGCCGACGAGGACGAGAGCCAGCCCACGCAGCCGGCGCCGGTGCGGCTGCTGGCCGGCGGATTCTTCATCGCCGCGCTGCTGCTGGCAGGCCTGCCGCCGCTGTCCGGCTTTCTCGCCAAGTTCGCGCTGCTGGCGCCGCTGGTGGGGGCGGGGGCGGAGGCGATGATGTTGTTCGCGTTGATCGTGGCGGGCGGCCTGGGCACGGTGGTCGCGATGTGCCGGGTGGGCATCCAGGTGTTCTGGGAGGACGACTGGGTGTTCCCGCCCATCCACAACGGCGCGGTGGCCTCGGTGGCGATCCTGCTGGGGCTGTGCCTGCTGCTCACCGTGCTGGGCGAGGCGCCGATGCGCTATCTGCAGGCCACGGCGGCGCAATTGCACTGGCCGGACGGCTATATCCGGGCGGTGCTGCCGTGAGGCGCTGGCTGCCGCATCCGCTGATGGCCGGCTTCCTGCTGCTGGTATGGCTGCTGATGCGCGGCAGCCTGGCGCCGGGCGACTGGCTGCTGGGCGGCATGCTGGCGCTGGGCCTGGCGTGGGCGTTCGGCAAGCTGCAGCCGCCGCGCGCACGGCTGCGCCAGCCCTGGCGGCTGCTGCCGCTGGCGCTGCGGGNGGTGTACGACATCGTGCGCTCCAACCTCGCGGTGGCCGGCGTGGTGCTGAGGCCGCGCTGGCGCGGCCGGTCGGGCTTCGTGGCGATCCCGCTGGAGCTGGAGGATCCGTACGGGCTGGCGCTGCTGGCCTGCATCGTCACCTCCACCCCGGGCACGATCTGGGTGGACCACGACCCGGTGCGGCGCGTGCTGCTGATCCACGTGCTCGCCCTGGCCGACGAGGCGATCTGGATCGACACCATCAAGCGCCGCTACGAACGCCCGCTGCTGGAGATGTTCCAATGAGCCACGCATTCCTGGGCGGCGCGCTGGTCGCGGCGCAACTGCTGCTGGTGCTGGGCATGGCCTGCGCGCTGCTGCGCATGTTGCGCGGCCCGCGCGCCCAGGATCGCGTGCTGGCGCTGGACGCGTTCTACGTCAACGCGATGCTGCTGTTGCTGACGGTGGGCCTGCGCAGCGACAGCGTGCTGTACGTGGAGGCGGCGATGATCATCGCGCTGCTGGGTTTCGCCGGCACCCTGGCGTTCGCGAAGTTCCTGCTGCGCGGCGAGGTGATCGAATGAGCCTGATCGAAGCCCTGCCGCCGTGGGCGGCCGTGCTGGTGGGCGTGCTGGTGCTGCTGGGCGCGGGCTTCGCCTGCGTCGGTTCGCTGGGGTTGCTGCGGCTGCGCAACTTCTACCGGCGCGTGCACGCGCCCACGCTGGGCAGCACGCTGGGCACGTTCTTCATGGTGGCTGCCTGCGTGGTGGCGTTCTCGCTGGCGCAAGGCCGGCCGGCGCTGCAGGTGCTGCTGATCGGCGTGTTCCTCACCCTGACCACGCCGATCACGCTGATGCTGCTGGTGCGCGCGGCGCTGTACCGCAACCGCGTCGAGGACGGCCAGTCGCTGGTGGCGCCGGAGCCCGGCGACGACGAGTAGGACGCGCGCCTGCCGGCGCGGTCAGTAGCCCATGCCGTAGGGGTCGTTGCTGCCGCCCATCAACGCGCTTTCGCTGGCGTTGCTGCCGCCTTCGGCGAGGCGGATCTTCAGCGCCAGGCCGTCGCGGGAGTCGGCCTTGTTGAGCGCCTCGTCCAGCTCGATGCGGCCTTCCTTGTACAGCCGGTACAGCGACTGGTCGAAGGTCTGCATGCCGTCCTGCAGGCTGCGGTCCATCGCCTCCTTCACCTCGTGGATCTGGCCGCGGCGGATCATGTCGCGGATCAGCGGGGTGTTCAGCAGCACTTCCACCGCGGGCAGGCGGCGACCGTCCCTGCCCACCACCAGGCGCTGGCTGATGACCGCGCGCAGGTTCAGCGCGAGGTTCATCAGCACGTTCTTGTGCGCCGACTCGGGGAAGAAGTTGAGGATGCGCTCCAGCGTCTGGTCGGCGTTGTTGGAGTGCAGGGTGGCGAGGCACAGGTGGCCGGTCTCGGAGAACGAGATCGCCGCCTCCATCGTGTCGGTGTCGCGGATCTCGCCGATCATGATCACGTCCGGCGCCTCGCGCATCGCGTTCTTCAGCGCCTCGTGGTAGGTGTGGGTGTCCAGCCCCACCTCGCGCTGGTTGACGATGGAGCGCTTGTGCCGGTGCAGGTACTCGATCGGGTCCTCGATGGTGAGGATGTGGCCGGCGGAGTTGGTGTTGCGGTGGTCGATCATCGAGGCCAGCGTGGTCGACTTGCCCGAGCCGGTGGCGCCGACCACCAGGATCAGCCCGCGCGGCTCCATGATCAGCTCGCGGAAGATCGGCGGCAGCTGCAGCTGCTCGACGTTGGGGATCTCGCTCTTGATCGCGCGGATCACCATGCCCACTTCGCCGCGCTGCTTGAACACGTTGATGCGGAAGCGCCCGGCCTCCTTCACCGCCAGCGCCATGTTGAGCTCGAGGTCGCGCTCGAACTGCGGCACCTGGCCTTCGTCCATCAGGGAATAGGCGATCTTTTTCACCATGCCGCCCGGCAAGCCGGTGTTGCCGAGCGGATAGAGCTTGCCCTCGACCTTGATGTTCACCGGGGCGCCGGTGGACAGGAACATGTCCGAGGCCCCCTTGTCGACCATCAGTTTGAGGAAGTAACCGATATCCACGCCAAATCCCCTGTGAGTGTGCTCGTTGCAATGAACGATTGTGCCCGCACACAATACGCGCAGAAGCTTAGTCAGGAATGCGTGATGGTGCACATCTCCCCCTCGTCNCCCCGGTATCCGGCGCGCCTGCGCGGCCCGGGGCGGCAAGTTGCGCTGGCCGGCGTGCTGGCCGGACTGCTCGTGCTGGCGGGTTGCGCCAGCGTCCCGCCGCCAAACGATTCGATGAACCTGGCGCAGACGCAACTGCAGGCCGCGCGCGATGCCGGCGCGGCCGACTACGATCCGGTGGATCTGGGCTTCGCCCAGGACAAGTTCCAGCAGGCCCAGGGGGCGATGGCCGCCCGCAAGTACGAACTGGCGGCCGACCTGGCCGCCGAGTCGCGGGCCGACGCCGAGCTGGCGCGGGTCAAGGCCAACCTCGGCGCCGCGCGGGCGAAGATCCAGTCCAAGATGAACGCGAACGCCGAGCTGCGCGAGCAGGGCGCCCAGGCCGCCGCCGCGGCCGCGGCCGAGTTCGCCAAGCCCTTGCCGCTGCCGGCCACCGCCGGCAGCGCGCCCCCGCCGGCCGGTGCGGGCGCGTTGCCGCCCGCGGCACCGCTGGAGGACATGCCGGCGCCGTCGGATTCGGAACTCGCGCCGCCGTCGTCGTCGGGGCAGGGCTTCCAGAGCGTGCCCGCGCAGAACCCGCCGTCCCGCGACCAGGATTCGAACGCAGGCCAGGGCTTCCAGCCTGCGGGAGGCCAGCCATGAAGCGCATCGCCACCGTGATTGCCACCGCCGTGATGGCGCTGGGCATCGTCGCCACCGCCCACGCCAAGCGCGACGACATCGATGTCGACCGCCTGACCGGCAACCTCAACCAGCTCGCCGGCGACCCGGTGCTGGGCAACTACGCCCAGGCCGAGCAGGCGCTGGCGCGCAACGCGATCGCCCAGCTGGCGCAAGCCGGCTCGCGCGAGCGGCCGCATGCCTTGTACATCGCCGAGCGGCGGGTGGACCTGGCGCGGGCCTCCGCCCAGTTCCAGGACGCCCAGACCAAGCTGGCCCAGCTCGACCGCGAGCACGACCAGATCCAGCTGGAAAACAGCCGTCGCGAGGCCGATACCGCCCGCCGCGAGCTGGAGCGCCAGCGCCTGCAGTACCAGATGGCGCAGGAAGAGGCGCAGCGCCTGCAGGAGCAGGGCCAGGCCTATTCGCAGGCGGCCGAGCAGGCCCAGGCCGAGGCGGCCAAGGCGAAGAAGCTGGCCGAGGCCCAGAGCCGGGTCGCCAAGGCCGCCAAGCGCGAGGCCGAACTGGCGGCCAAGGCCGCCAAGGCCATGCGCGCGCAGATGCAGGACGGCAGCAAGCCGTAAGCCCCTGCGATTCCCCGGCGACGGGGATGGCGCGGGCAGCCGTTCCCCGGCTGCCCGGGTTCCCGCCAGCGGCTGCGACGCGGTCCCGCGCCGCGTGCAAACTTCGTGCCTCGCGTGCCCCGAGGCGAGTCCGGCAGCCATCCGCAAGTAGCTGTTTTGACAGCTTTTCGGGTCGGTTTCACTAGTGAACACCCCTGCGTCGAAATGTCTGCCGCGGACGCTTGCGGCACTTTTCGGGGGGGAGTAGGGTCAACCGCAATGGAGCCGTTTCGCTCCATGGCCCGCCGGTTCGAACCATGCACCACTCGCCCGCCAGTTTCCGCCCGCCATCCGGCTTGCCGGTGCGGGCGGGCGAGGGCGCGCGCGTGTCCGGACCCGGCGGACGGGCGCCAGCGGCGCCCGCATGCTCACTCACGAGGAGGNTGGATCATGTTCGAAAACCAGCAGCGTGATGACGTGGAAGCATTGATGAAGGCCGATGCGGAGTTCCGCCGCCTCTATCAGCATCATCGGGAACTCGACAGCAAGGTGCACGACGCCGAGATCGGCGTGCTTCCGCTGGACGACATCACCCTAGCCAGCATGAAGAAAGAAAAACTGCACGCCAAGATACGCCTGGAACGCATGTGGGAAGGGCGACGGCATCTATCCAGTTGAGCGGGTTCTGAACCGACTCCGCGACCACGACGGCCCCGGCAGCTTCCGCCCTGGAAGATACCGGGGCCGCAACGTTTCCACCCGGCCCCTCCGCAGCGCTCGGCTATCATGGCCCTACCCCGGTGACGCAGGCCTGCCACCGGCCCGCCACGCAACGGAGCCCCCATGACCGTCCAGCAGAATGTCCTCGAACTGATCGGACATACCCCGATGCTGCGCGCGCAGCGCCTGGACGCGGGCCCTTGCGAGCTGTTCCTGAAGCTGGAAAGCGCGAACCCCGGCGGCTCGATCAAGGACCGCATCGGCCTGTCGATGATCGAAGGCGCGGAAAAGGCCGGCAGGATCAAGCCCGGCGCGATCCTGGTCGAAGGCACCGCCGGCAACACCGGCCTGGGCCTCGCGCTGGTGGCGCAGGCCAAGGGCTACCGGCTGATCCTGGTGGTGCCGGACAAGATGAGCCGCGAGAAGATCTTCAACCTCAAGGCGATGGGCGCCGAAGTGGTGCTCACCCGTTCGGACGTGGCCAAGGGCCATCCCGAGTACTACCAGGACATGGCCGAGCGCATCGCCCGCGAAACGCCCGGCGCGTATTTCATCAACCAGTTCGGCAACCCGGACAACCCGCGCGCGCACATCGAGAGCACGGGGCCGGAGATCCTCGAGCAGATGGACGGGCGCATCGACGCCATCGTGGTGGGCTGCGGTTCCTCCGGCACCATGACCGGCCTGTCGCAGTACTTCGCCAAGGCCTCGCCGCACACCGAGATCGTGCTGGCCGACCCGGTGGGTTCCATCCTCGCGCAGTACATCAACGAGGGCACGCTCTCCACCAAGTCGTCGAGCTGGCTGGTGGAAGGCATCGGCGAGGATTTCCTGCCGTCGATCAGCGACTTCAGCCGGGTGAAGAAGGCCTACGCGATCTCCGACCGGGAGAGCTTCCTCGCCGCCCGCGAACTGCTGGCGAAGGAAGGCGTGCTGGGCGGTTCCTCCACCGGCACCCTGCTGGCCGCGGCGCTGAAGTATTGCCGCGAGCAGGCCAGCCCGAAGCGCGTGGTGACCCTGGTCTGCGACACCGGCAACAAGTACCTCTCCAAGCTCTACAACGACTACTGGATGCTGGACAACGGCTTCCTCGAACGCGAGCAGCACGGCGACCTGCGCGACCTGCTGCTGCGCCCGTTCGCCAAGCGCGACNCCGTGGTGATCGGCCCGAACGAGCTGCTGATCACCGCCTATACACGCATGAAACTGTATGACGTCTCGCAGCTTCCGGTGATGGACGGCGACAGGCTGGTGGGCATCGTCGACGAGTCGGACGTGCTGCTGCACGTGCATGCCGACGAGACGCGCTTCCGCGATCCGGTGTCGGTGGCGATGATCGCCGAACTGCAGATGCTCGACGTGCGCTCGCCGATCGAATCGCTGCTGCCGGTGTTCGAGCGCGGCCACGTGGCGATCGTGATGGACGGGGAGCGCTTCCTCGGCCTGATCACCCGCATCGACCTGCTCAACTGGCTGCGCCGCAAGGTGAACTGAGCGGTACGCGGGCTGAAAGCCGGTTGAAACGCGCGCACGGCACAGTCGCCGTTCACGTCGGCCGCGCCGGCACGCATCACTCGACAAGGAGCTTCAGCCATGTGTGGAATCGTCGCTGCCGTCGCCCAGCGTGACGTGGCGCCCCTGCTGATCGCGGGCCTGAAGGCGCTGGAATACCGTGGTTACGATTCGGCCGGCCTGGCCGTGCTGGAAGGCGGCACGATCCGCCGCGTGCGCGCCAAGGGCAAGGTGCGCGAGATGGAGGCGCAATACCTCGCCGCGCCGCTGCCCGGCGGCACCGGCATCGCGCACACGCGCTGGGCCACCCACGGCGTGCCGAACGAGGCGAACGCGCATCCGCACATCGCCGGCCGCGTCGCCATCGTCCACAACGGCATCATCGAGAACTACGCCAGCCTGCGCGAGGAGCTCAAGGCGCGCGGCCACGTGTTCACCTCCGAGACCGACACCGAGGTGATCGCGGCGCTGATCGAGGAACGCATCGCCGGCGGCCTCGGCCTGCGCGAGGCGGTGCTGGCCGTGGTGCGTGGACTGGAAGGCGCGTACGCGATCGCCGTGGTCAGCGCCGACGAGCCGGGCCGCGTGGTCGGCGCCCGTCGCGGCGCGCCGCTGCTGGTGGGCGTGGGCATCGGCGAGCACTTCCTGGGTTCGGACGCGCAGGCGCTGATCCAGGTCACCAACCGCATGATCTATCTCGACGAGGACGACGTCGTCGAGATCACCCGCGAGCGCGCGCAGGTGTTCGGCCTCGACGGCCAGCCGGTGGAACGCGGGGTGCACGAGAGCGAGCTTTCCGCCGACGCGGTGGAGCGCGGCGAATACCGCCACTACATGCAGAAGGAAATCTTCGAGCAGCCGCGCGCGGTGGCCGACACGCTGGAGTCGCGCCTGGGCGCGAACGGCGTGCTGCCGAACATCTTCGGCGTGGGCGGCGACGAGCTGCTGGCCAAGGTGCGCGGCGTGCACATCATCGCCTGTGGCACCAGCTACCACGCCGGCATGGTGGCGAAGTACTGGATCGAGGAGTACGCACGCCTGCCGGTCGCCGTCGAGGTGGCCAGCGAGTACCGCTACCGCGAGGCGGTGGTGCCCGAGGGCACGCTGTTCGTGGCGATCTCGCAGTCCGGCGAAACCGCCGACACGCTGGCCGCGATGCGCGAATCGAAGCGGCGCGGCTACCTTGGCACGCTGGCGATCTGCAACGTGCCCGAGTCCTCGGTGGTGCGCGAGGCGGACCTCAAGCTGATGACCCGCGCCGGCCCCGAGATCGGCGTGGCGTCCACCAAGGCCTTCACCACCCAGCTCGCCGCGCTGGCGCTGCTGTCCCTGCAGCTGGCGCGGCAGCGCGGGCTGGACGACGCTCGCTACGCGAGCCTGTGCGCGCAGTTGCAGGCGCTGCCCGGCGCGATCGAGCGCGCGCTGGCGCTGGAGCCGCAGATCGTGGAACTGGCCGAGCATTTCATCCCGCGCCACCACGCGCTGTTCCTGGGTCGCGGCGCGCAGTTCCCGGTCGCGCTGGAGGGTTCGCTCAAGCTCAAGGAAATCTCCTACATCCACGCCGAAGCCTACCCCGCGGGCGAGCTCAAGCACGGCCCGCTGGCGCTGGTGGACGAGGACATGCCGGTGGTGGCGGTGGCGCCCAACGGCCCGCTGCTGGACAAGCTGAAGTCCAACCTGCAGGAAGTGCGCGCACGCGGCGGCGAGCTGATCGTGTTCGCCGACAGCGCCGCGCCGATGGACGGCAACGCCGCGCGCGGCCACCTGCTGCGCATCGACGCCGGCGGCGACTTCATCGCCCCCGCCGTCTTCACCGTCCCGCTGCAACTGCTCGCCTACCACGTCGCCGTGCTGCGTGGCACCGACGTGGACCAGCCGCGCAACCTCGCCAAATCCGTGACGGTGGAGTGATCCAGCGCGGCTTGCGCGAATGTTGTCCTTCGACAATAAAGTCGGGTCCTGGACAATAAAGTTGCGAACCGGTGATCGTTGCCCTTCGCCACTGGCGTGAGGGGCGCGGCTGCGTGGTGGATGACTGGGCCAGTCGTCCGATGTCTTGATCCGGCTGCCACAAAGTTGCCGGTCGAAATTTTCCCGACGCTCGGCGTGCGCAGCCTGGGCCGGAGCGGAAGGGGCTACGTGCGATTTGTGCCCGCGAGGCCGGGCGCTTGCAAATCGCTCATGCGCATCCTACAGTGAACCATATGGTTCACTATCAAGCCCGCCTAGACACAACGTTCGCCGCGCTCGCCGATGTCACCCGACGCGGCGTGCTGGAGCAGCTCGGAGGGGCGGACGCCTCGATCACCGACCTTGCCCAAAGGTTCCACATGACCCTTACGGGCATGAGGAAGCACGTCAGCATCCTGGAGCAGGCAGGGCTGGTGACCACGCAGAAGGTCGGGCGCGTGCGGACCTGCACGCTCGGACTGCGCCGGCTGGAAGAAGAGGCTGCCTGGATCGAGCAGCACCGCCAACTCTGGAACGCGCGCTTTGACGCGCTGGACGAACTCGTCGAACACCTGAAACGCAAGGAGAAGGTAGATGCCAAAAGCAAGAGAAGCTAGCTCCGTCGCCAGGAACCGCACTGCCGTGGAACGCAAGTCCGATCGCGAACTCGTCGTGACGCGGACGTTCGATGCCCCGCCGCACATCGTGTTCGAAGCATGGAGCAATCCCGAGCTGTTCAAGCTTTGGTGGGTGCCGAAATCGGCGGGCATGTCGCTGGTCTCGTGCGACATGGACGTTCGCACCGGGGGCGCGTACCGCCTCGTGTTCAGCCATCCGGCCTTCGATCAGCCAATGGCGTTCTTCGGCACCTACCGGGAAGTCACGCCGAACAAGCGCATCGTCTGGACGAACGAAGAAAGCGATCAGGGCGCCGTGACCACGGTGACGTTCGAGGAAAACGACGGCAGGACGCTGGTCACCTTCCACGAACGCTACCCCACGGAAGCGGCCCTCGACGAAGCCCTCGCCGGTTCGGCGGAAGGCCTGCCCGAACAGTTCGCGCAGCTGGACGAGTTGCTCGCGGACAGGTCGTGACCGCGCCGCGGCCCTGGCGCATGGAAGGGATGACGGTGAAGCACGCAATCGCCAGCGGCGCCGGCCAGTCCGGCGCCATGTGGGGACGATATGCTCAGGCGCGATTTCCTCAAGACCGCCATGGCGACCGCAGTGCTGGCTGCGGTCCTTCCCGTTCAAGCCAGGAAGACTTCCGCCATGTCGAACGAGCGTTTTGCCGACGTCAATGGCCAGCATCTCTTCTACAGCGTGCATGGCGCCGGCAAGCCGCTCATTCTTCTCCACGGCGGCATCGACCCGGACAGCTTCCGGAGCAATCTGGCCGTGCTGGCCAAGGGGCGGCAGGTGATCGCGCCTCATCTCCAGGCACACGGGCGCACGCCAGACACGGATCGGTCACTGCGCAGTGAAACGATGGGCGACGACATCGCCGCCCTGATCGGCCATCTGGATCTCGGCAAGGCCGACGTCATGGGCTACTCGCTCGGCTCCAGCGTCGCGCTGCAGACGGCTATCCGCCATCCGGCCGCAGTCGACCGGCTCGTACTCGTGTCCGCGGCGATGAGGCAGGACGGCTTTTATCCGGAGGGAGTGGCAGCCTTCCAACAGTTGGAAGCCAACGCCGCCACGCTCGGCCCTGGCGTCGAGGCATCGCCGTTGGGCAAGGCGTATCCCGATGTCGATTGGACCAACCTTTTCAGGAAGGTCGGCGACCTGACCAAACGCCCCTTCGACTGGAGCGCCGGGGTCGCCAGGCTTCAGGCACGCACACTGCTGGTCTATGCCGACGCTGACGCCATTCGGCCCGAACACATGATCGAATTCTGGAAGGCCTTGGGAGGCGGCCGGCGCGACGCCGGGATCGATGGCTCCCTGCGGCCAGCAAACCAGCTCGCCATTGTGCCGGACACCACCCACTACACGATTCCCGTCGATCCGATGCTGCCGGAGATCGTCGAGCGCTTCCTCGGAGCTGCATCGGAGGCAGCAGGTTAGGGAGCGCGAAACGCCCACGGAGTTGTCGGGCTACGGGGGAGTCGTGTGTGTCCTCCGTGTCGCTGGAACGGGAAATCAATGGGTTGTGTCCATCCGCGGACGGAACTTCATCGGCTGTCTGCAGCCTGTCGCGCGACCGTGCTTCCTGCAGGCAGGTAGGGGTTGCGATCCAGCACGGCGAGCACGGCCCAGGCCGTCGCCCCGAGGTGCGGCTGGTGGTGGTAGTACGAGTACGGCGCGGTGACGCGTTCCTGCGGCGTGGCCCACAGCAAGCCGCCGGGAGACACCTGCCGCGCGAGGATCGAGAGCAGCCTGTCCGCCTCGGCGTCGCGGCCCTGTCGGCGGTAGACCAGCGCGGCCTGCGCCGTGCCTTCCGTCCACAGGCCGTCGTGGGTGCCGGTGAAATCGAAGCCGCCCCGAGTGGCGTGGGTGCGCTCCACCCAGGTGAGTGCGCGCCGCCACTCGCCGGGCGCATCGGGCAGCAGCAGCGCCCAGAGCTGCACGTCGAGGGCGGACGGCGCATGCAGCGGGGTGGCGCCGTCGGCGGTGGTGCCCATCCAGAAATGCCCGCTCGCCGCATCCCATTGGGCGTCGACGAAACGGCGCGCGCGCCTCGCCTGTGCGGCCCAGTCGCCCGGGGCGGCGCTGCGTTGCAGCCAGTCGAACAGCGCGACGAGGTCGATGTTGTGCTCGGTCGATTTCCACGGCGCCTTCTGCGGCACCAGCAGGTAGGATTCGATGCCGCCGCTGAAGCCGCCCGCGCCGCGCGCGTCCGCGGCGTGCTCCACCACCCAGTCCGCGAGGCGCGCGGCCGCATCGCGCCAGCGCACGTCGCCGGTGGCGTCGTGCATGGCCAGGAACGCCAGCGCCGCCCAGGCGAGGTTGCCGCATGAACTGCCGTCCTGATAGGCGCCGGAGTAGTCGCGGGCGGCGTCGATCCAGCGCTTCTGCCGCGCATCCCACCAGCCGTTCGGCAGCGGTTTGCCGTTGCCGACCGCGCCGGCGCGGTAGGCGTCGCGCAGTCGCGAGTCGTTCGTGGCCGCCAGCCGCAGCGCTTCGGCGATGCGTTCGGCTTGCGCCGGCTTGCCACAGGCGAGCAGGGCAA
>JGI26531J51214_10000982_pt1 | contig 21019 bp, 13 predicted proteins | sample ThiBiot_500_biof_2_FD_51214 | JGI IMG/M metagenome (IMG submission 51214)
AGTGCTATTTTCTAAAGTCATCACAAAAGCCAGTGGTGCATGATGCTATGAAAGCCAGTAGCATCATTTTTTTAAAAGTCATCATAAAAGCCAGTGATGCATGGTATTATGAAAGCCAGTAGTACCATTTGTTAGCCACCGTAAAAGCCAGCGGTGCATAGCACTATGAAAGCCAGTAGTGCTATTTTCTAAAGTCATCACAAAAGCCAGTGGTGCATGGTACTATGAAAGCCAGTAGTACCATTGTTTTTATATAATGCTTTATTTTTAAAGTGTAAGAGATGAATCTTATCCCTTATAGCTATATGCGAACATCGCTTCTGTAGCCTGAAAAGAAAATCATTTCGATGCCCCTTTTAAACTGAGTGAGGTAACAGTTTTTTTACGAACGCTTGAGAAGCGAGTCAAACACTAGTGATTGGTGACATGTATCGAACCTTTTGAAATCTGATAATCAGATGCATATAACCATTGCGCCATCCCCGACACTTGCTTGAATAAATTGAATGAAACTTTTAAAATAAAATGCTTGTCATCGATCAAAGTAGAGAAAAACAAAAGATTTTCAGTAATTATTTGCTATGAAATCGATTTTCAGAAGAAATCGATAGGTAATTCTCATGGAAAGATCAACATGGTAAGTTTGATATCATCACTAAATGCGACTTTTGTCTTAATAAAATTGTGCCATGCAGTGAAAATATGAGGATGTTGAGTTCAATGAGAAAGTATGGATCGCTGGAATTTTGAATTCCGATCATTCCGAAAACTTTCACTAATACATATGATTTCAATTTTTTATAAAAGCATATGAATTTTAATATACATCTGAAAGAATTAAACACTACTTAGATTAGACTATTGATGCTGTTTTGTATCCAGAAATACTTTTATTATGATTATGTAAATGTGTATACGTACATCGTAAAACTATGTATCTTTGAGCTGTAGTCCATAATAATGAACTATCTTCAATAGAGGAAAGATTGTTGAAGTTCAACTGTTGAGCTAATTATTTCATACATAAAATAAAAACTTTTAATCAACTTATGAAATACTAACCTGCAATAGGTTTCACAATACATGAACAATCAAATATCTCTACCATGGTTCATTTACTTTCATAACGTCACGAAAACCGCAAGGAAATTTATCATCTAATGTTTCAATATTTTGATGTAAACTGACAAATACAACATTATCAAGTGACGTTAAACGAAATTCATCAGGCTTGATAATAATTAATCCACAATCATCGTTAACAGAAAAATGGAAAAAAGAATCACCTATTTATATACAGTAGAGAGAGTATACGAATATAATAGTTGATTGTTTATTTCTCTTTCCTGTAGGATAAAAATAAATAAAAAAGTAAGCTGCGTTCGATATTTAAAATAGCTTATGCACATTTTACCCATGCATTTATAATAGATCATCTTCTGAAAATTACATTGATGGTCAAGTAATGTCTCCTAATAGTGTGTTCCTGAATATTATTTTTATAGGCGAACTTTCAGCTCGACCGGATGATCCGCTAAGAAATGAGATGACAGTCAGTCCGAACCGACCCAAACCGAATTTACAATGGTTTTAATTGCGACAGAGAAAATCAGAACTATTCATTTTTACTTGGAATTATTTTAATAAGCGCAGTTATTAAATCTTGTTACGTTTTAGAAGACTACTATTCATCCGCACATCACTGGATATTACAAAATTGTGAAAAGTTTTCTTTTATAAAAGAAAAAGTGAAAACGAAAGAGAAAAACATAATTTTGTAAGGAAATTGTTTTATTTTCTATCCTCTTGTCATTTCAAGCTGCTGTAGCAAACGCCTGTTTTGATCTCTGGAAAAGTACTAAAATAAAGTAGAATATTTGTATGCATATTCTAATATATCTTTCATACTCCTCACATTTAAATTTCATGTACGAATATCCACGAAAAATCTTCGAAAAAATTCATTTCTAAAGATTTAAACCATAGTTTATTCTACTACCCACGGGAAAAAATCGACGTCAAACCGCGGTCATCTGCTAGAATACCGCTACAATTTTAAATTAAGCTCCTACTTGTTAGATTCGAACACTGTACCTTGTGATTGTCGTTCAATAATCCACTTGACCAAATGGTTATGTTCATACTAAGATTAAATGTCGTATTCTATCTGAATACTGATGATTTATCTTTGATATGAAACGTTATTAATGTTTTTAGAATGCATTGAACTTATTATTCATAAAATTCTGTATGTTCTCTGATACAACAACAAATAATCGATGGATAGATAGAATGATGTGTGCTCTCTCTAAGGATTTTGGAAATTAACATGATTTCTAGCAGGTAAATAATGACACTAATCAATGAAACAAATACAAAAATTTAATTTATTTACGTGTTCCCTAATATGGTCTTTCTCTATTTTCTCTCTATTCTTTCTTTGTATTCTATTATCTCATGTTTACTTCTTGTTTTGCCAGAAAATAGACTCATAGATATCTTTATCCATTACTTGGATATACTTTAAAAAATTAAAAAAGGAGAGATCTATTTTTACATGAGTAAAATGATGAAAATTATTTATTAAATATTATTAAATCGAGATAGACGTTATCTATCAAGAAGAGAAACAATATTCACTTCATTTTATTTTTTGATGATTATGTTTTGACTCTTTGAATTGTTTATGAATATTTACTACCTAAACTGATTATAAAAATCCTCGATCGATCAATAATTGCATTTCTCATTATATTACAACTTAACCAATCTTTTTCGATTGTGTTTATTAATCATTTCTTTTAATCCATTGACCAGAAAAAAAATTGACGTCCTTGAAATAGTGCGTATTAGATTCGTTCAAGTGAAATAAATGAATAGTTGTGTCTTTCTCAGTACTTCAGCTTATTTATCTGATGAAGATTATCACTTTCATTTACAGTGGAATGCAAAAGTCTTTGCCTTCAGTATTTCATCTACTTATTATAAGATTAAGCGTAGTCTAGTACACAAAAGTAACACAAGTAGTAATGAATGATTTATAGCTTTCGGAGCAGCTGGACTCTAGGTTTTATGTTAAACTTAATTAAAATCTTCGAGATTTGACAGTTTTCGATGTTCCCTACGAAGTTTGATCATTGACCATAAATTATCTATTAAATTTAAACTCAAACAAAATTTCTGACAACCAACTGACTTTTTTCGGTATTTTATAGGACAAGGCAAGTTTTTCATCACCTATTCTTAATTATACTTAATTTTATAATCTTAGCAATATTATTTTTGATAGTTCTTGAGGGTAATCTTTACTATGAAAGATATTCGAGAGGGACATTATTTGCGGTTACTTTGGAAATGTAAGTTGATTGAACGTCTTATTTTGATTCAGTTCGACTTCTTTAGCTAGAAAAGACATTTCTGAAAAAGGTCTTAATAAACAGCGATTTCTGTTGGTTTTCATATGTGCAACCGCGATATTTACAATTTATATGTCTTTCAAGAGGCGATGTCGCGGTTTACTTGAACAAAACCGCGTTAAAATTTAAATACCACGGTATAAGGTGGTTTGACGTAAATTTTTTTCCGTGGGTAGTTGATTTGAAGCGTAAAATGGATTAAGGTTTGATTAACACAGCAGTACAACTCAACCCCCAAATTTTATGCTGTTAAAACAAATGGAAATGATTTTTTAATAAAAAGTATTGAGAAAATGGGTGGCGGATTTGATTGTGCATCAATTGAAGAATTAGATTCAGTTTTAGCTGTATGTCCAAATATTGATTAAATTAAAAACCAACGATTCGAATTCATTAATTCCATTATTTCAAATAGCTAAACAAACTTTTGATATTTCAAATCAATTAGAATTTAATTTTAATTTCATAACAACCGTTTGTTTTTCTGTATAGATATTTTACTGTTGGCTATATGAATTTAGTTACATCAATTGAAATGAATAATTTGAAAATGTTTTATTATATAAACGATGGTATTTATGGATCATTCTCAAGTTTTTTATATGAAAAAACAATATACAAATTCAGTTGTTTAAAAAAATATGATTTGTTACATATAGGATCATATTCGGATGCTTGTGCAACTAATTTTAATGGATTTGAAACAACGAAATATTTCTATATCTGGAAAGACTCTTAAAACTGTATCATTGTAATTTGTCAGTGAAAAACGAATTTTTTTAAAGAATAGTTTTTAGTTATTCTTTCTGCTGTTTCCGTCTTGTTCTAACTATCAAGAACAAGTGCCTGTTGAATTTGATCGTCGGCATCGGGCAAAAGTCCACTTTCTATTTTTGGTATAGTTGTCTGCTTTCTCTTTACTAAAGTTAAAATACGATCAAATAAATAGACATACAACAACATACATATTGAACTAAAAAAGACAAAAAACAGCTGACTGAAAATTTGCTATTCAAAAAAAATGAATAACAAGCATTTTTGTTAAGAGAATTATCTGAACGTCAAACGGAAAATTTACGCAAGGAAAATATTCTGATAATATATCTTAATGATGTATCGAAACTAATAATGACAGATGATGAAGAAAACAGTTTAATGTTAATTCGGGCAAAAACATTGTCAAATCTTCGTCAAATTGATATTGAGCGAAAAATACATTTATTTTTCTTTTTTATACGGCAACGAATTAATTCATCATTTTCGAAATAAAAAAGGTTCATCATTGTTTAAAATCAACGATGCTGATTTCAATGGAATCCATTTTGAAGGAATAATTTGATGTAATTGTCTATTTTCGTATGTCGCTTTACTCGATGTTCATTTGTCAAATGCATTATTTAGTAATTGTTATGTGCAGTACTTCTCAAGGGGAAAAAGCGAATCCTTGTCCCCCTGGATTTATATATAAAACTTATTAAATTTTTCAAATTATCTCCACTAATTCAAATAGATGACATTCTTACTCTAAAATCAAAACAGAAGTTACATTGAAGGTACTCAAATGGATTTAATAGTGTCTTCAAAAAGATTTCACTCAAGTTTATATGTAAATAGATGCGAAAATATCACATTGAAATTTTCCATACAGTTCTGCCTCGATCGAGTTCGAAGATAGGCCCGATCTAGGACTCATCACGGGCAAATATATAATATGAAAATTTTGTCCCTGACACACTTATCTCCTTCAGTATTGGAATAGATTTCAATAAATTGACTTCAAATCCTATCTATTCAAATGCCACGAATCATATATTATCCCTCAAGATATACAGAGAAACTGTATGTTGGATTTTAGTTCTAACGTTTGGTACGCCCTAAGTAGAATCATGGCTTAGAAAAATTAGAATATGTGAATATTGCGTGCTGAAAATCAGTAAATATACTTGACTCGGGCGATTCTATAGTGCACTCACTGTTTGAATGTATCGATAGAATTTATTTTATGAGGAATTTTTTAATAAAGAATTATAGAAAATGGGTCTAAAAATAGTAGTATAAGTTAAACACTTTAAACAGGCTGCAAATATCCACATTTGAAAAAAAAAGTAAAGTTGATGTGTTCTTTTTACATTAGTTTCCAGTCTCACACTTTGAAGGGCATCTATGTCTATCACTAAATAGATATTGATGAATACAAATATCATCAATAACATTTGAAAACTACTTGGAAAGGAGAAAAAAAGTCATATATGGATATTATTCGGAACAATATTAACTGAGACGGGCGTTTACCTTAAAACAGGAATGTACCAATATATACAGGCATCCCCTCTCCCCACTATTAATCATCAAATATTAGTAATTTTTTACAAATATAAAATAAGGGCAAAATGATAACATTCCGATATATGCAGGTAACTCGAAATAAAAAAATACGTTTCTTTCTCTTTCTCTCCGTTTGCCTGTCTCTCTTTATGACGATAGCGCATAATTCGATTTTTATGAAAGATAAAACATAGTTTGTGCACATTTCCCCTACACTATCTTGGGAGTGGGTTTCAATGATGGAAGATTTTCAAGTTATTCCTTACGATCCAGATTTCGACTGTTGCTCAAGCAGTCATCATCAGGTACGATTTGGAAATATAACGATAATAGAAATGACCTATTTCGAAAAGTATTTTTTTTGTTTTCTGCTTTATTATTCTGAAAGTACACTCAGTTTTTTTCTTCTTCTTTCATTTCTTTCTTATAATGATTCGCTAGTGCAAAGTCTTCGTCGTCAAATTTTGTTGAAAATTAGAATGTGTACAAGTTTATATATGCGTATGTTTTTTTTTCTTTTTATTTGCAATAACTGCGATTAAAAAGGCTCCTACAAAACATCGTTTCCATAAAAAAAACTATAAGAATGTGTCCTCGAAGAGCTGTAAAAACGGAGGGGGAGGGAAACAGTTCGTACCGAGAATACTTCTTACTCTCTAATGTTGAACATTGTGGAATAGGATGACTGCTTGAAAGGATATATAAGGAACGCGAAAAGTATGTTAGTGGTACGATTTCTTTACAAATAAATATTCATCTATTCGGATAACCTCTCTCTTTGGATTAGAAATCGTCACAGTAACATAAAATAATAAAGGTATCCTTAAAAAGGTAAACTTTCATAATAAAGAAGTTATTAAAGAGACATTGTATTTTCACAACGTAATAGGTAAAATTTTGTTCGAATTATTTATTTAATAGACCAATGAAATTATTCATCGATTAGCGTTATTATGAGGGACGCACACGGAAGAAAAATAGGAGAAAGGGCAAACGTGTGTTTCTTTCATAATGTTACTCTTCACTTTCCAATGCGAGTCATAACTTAGATTTTTACTATTGCCACATTTGAATGCATTTTCTTTTTTCATTAAAAGAAACAATGTATGTAGTTTAAACCGTGTGTGCTACAGAACAAGTAATTGATTGAACTATTTTTTTTCGGTCCTAAAAAAGCTCAGAGATGCGCAAATACAAATACAAATTGCACTTACACATATGTTTCGTTAAGTAACAATCAATCAAGTCGATTCTTGAAAAACTGTTTGAATTTCTTTGTAATCGAGCAGTAGTTATATGTTTAAGTATTGAAAATAAGACCAAGTTAAAATACATGTGATATTGGAAAGTACAAACGCATTAAATAAAGGTAAACGCAGATTATGAGAACAGTCAGATATGTATATTATTCTAGGAATATCGATGTACATTTATAGTTTGTATGGAACGATATTGTAAGAAATAGATGGATGAAATCATATCGATCTATGCTATCTATATACAGTGAATATGAATCGATCATTTTTTGTCAGATACATAGAGTTCAGAGTCGCGAAATAATAGTTTGTCTATATAAATCAAATTCAACAGTTCTGAGAAACATTTGATTACAGATGGTCCATTCCAAAGTTGCCATGCTTCGATAAAATTAATAAAATGATTGTAAGAAATTTTCTGAACTCATAGTTCAATATTTTTATTGAGGTAGACTTTGAAAATAATAAAACATTTGAATAAAGCACATGCTTCTTGCAAAACGGTTTGAAAGATATAAATTATGCGAGACAAGCGAACAAATGTTTAATCAATGTTGTTTTACCCATATGCATAACGGTTCACCAGAAATCAAGTATTCAAGAATCGTTTTTCGTCCCTTGACTTTATTATAATGCGTAGGCCCAACTGAATTGTCAACTGTGATTAAGACTACGAAGTCAAAAAAAGTAATAGTTTTTGTCCGACAACTTTTTTCGAACTCTGACTGCTAAAAATCAGAAGAACAAATGTAGAAGAAATCCATCAAATGATTGTTTTTATACTCTATCCAATAGAATTAAATTTGTCCCACTATTTTCGTAATAGTGAAAAACTATGGAATCTCATTACAAGATATTATTTCAATATATGTATATAAACACTATCTTATTCGGGAACATTACAAATTTTATTTTAGAACTTTCTTCTTCGCATTTTGCATCATCCACTATTTCAAATAGAAATCTATTGTAACTGTTTAAAAAATCATTTATTTGGCATATGCCACACTATTAGATTGAATGTGCATTTATTCATTTTAGATTAAAAATGGTAAATTTTCGTGAAGAGCTGAATCGATTTTCCTCCGCATGGATTTCGTTTCGGTCATCGTCTACTCTCGTCATTGTTGTTATATTTTTTGCACTCTGTTTGGACTGTATGCTGATTTCATGTATTGGTAAGTATTTGTTTGTAGTAAGACTATTCATTTCCTCGATCCTGTGTACAATGAATTCCGATTAATATTTAATAGCGATTTTTTTGATCTTTATAAATGTCTATTTAGGCATAATGAAGATGGGTCATTTAACTTATGATAGTCTCAGAGATTATACTGGAATGAAAAGAGTACTAACACTTACCTTAATAGCTGAGCATACCTCATTTTCGTTACTGTTAGTGCTAAAAGTCATGTTCTTCGTATTGTGCGTCGAGTATACATACTACCTTCAGGTATCACTTATACTTATTATAAAACATCTCGCATATCTAGATTCTATAACATTTTTCTTTCTTATTTAGTTCCTATTCTTCCCAGCTATCTTGCTCAAATTAAACCACACCATGAACCAGAACTGATATTAGTGTATAACTGCACTCCTACAACTTCACATAACTTCGACAATTCAATATCGAGTTTTACACAAAAAGAGCCTACACGACTTAAAAAACCTCAAATTTCACAATCATATGATCCCTGTATTTTAATGCTAAATGAATCAGTTCCAAGTAACGCTTCTAATACAACAAACATTCGAATGAGTGTAAGTTCTAGTATTTGTAACAACAATGAATTGTTCATATTCTTTCTATATTATTAGGAGAGTGGATTGATCGGTATTCTTCTTTCTACCAATGCATTTGTTGAAGTAAGTATAATTTTTCATCGATAATTTACAAGTAATGCTCGTCACTGATACTCGCTTAGCTCTCGATGGAATAACTACTCTTCAGAGATAGTACTGTATTTCTGCCAACAGTTGTTGACAAACTTTATGAAATCCTTAATATCGTCTAGCTCTCAGTGCCACAAAATTGACAACTACTGATCATCTCATTAATCAACTCAAATTTTCTGCAAAGAAAGTCTTTGTTTCTACAGCATCCATTTTTCTCATGATCGATTTCCCTCGGTCAAACTTTATAAAAAATAGGTTTATATGTTTTTTAACTCTAGCACAAACAAACGCTTTTTTCATATGTGATATGTAGAGACATGTCTAGAAAAGCTTTCTACTGAGTACTATTACTAAGTTGTCGAACACAGTTTTAATTTTTTCCCTCGACTGTAGATAGGATCATATGAGAAAAAAGTGCTTTTTAAATAGGCCAGTTCACGTATGAAGTACAATTTCTGACCTGATATGCTTTAAAAAGTCCCGATGCTACAATGAAAATAGTATACTAAAACAACCCAGATCTACTTAGATATGATAAGATTTGTATTGAGTGTTCTACGATTTATTTAATTCAACACTGATTACTTTTGTCTTATTTTCAGTGTATCTGCAGTCCAATTGTTTCGATTATCACCCGCAAGTAAGTTTATAATACTATTTTTTTTTGTCTTGCGTATTACTATTTTGAAATTCATAGATATGGCTCCCGTTATCCAATGCTTCTTGGTTGTTTAGTCACTTTTATAGGAACAGTTAGTAAGTACTTTGAGCAGAATGTGACTTCAATTAATAACTTATGGTTATCTTAGTGTAAAATATTTAACAAAACTAGTTTTAAAATGATAAGTATTATTTCATGCGAGTCGACATAGTTTCTTCTAATATAATTCTGCGATCGATCTACTAAAAAGTAAGAACTATCTCTTAAAATTGTCAAAGTTTTATCATCTATCTACACCAAAATATCCTTCCTTAAACTATCTGTGGAACTGAATATTTGATTTCGTTTATTTGTATTTTCTCTATTGTAATACTTACTCAAGTCATAATCTGATAAAATGCAACGCATTAGTGTTCGTTAGACTTAAATGATCGACACTATAATCTATCAAATATTATAAACTTAAACAAAATAACCTTTTCATATTTAGTGTTCGCATTCTCAGATACATATGGAAAATTACTTATATGGCGAGCTGTACAAGGTGCAGGAAGTTCTTTCACCAACGTTGGAGGTAAGTTAGAAATATAATGTGTTAAAACTGTCAAGTTATTGTTAAATAGGTATGACATTACTCGCTCAACGTTTTCCTGACGATGCAGAGCGCGGAGTAGCTATGGGTCGTACAATGGGCGGAATATGGTTTGGTGGCACAGGTAATAAGTCATTCAGATGAAGTGACACAAAAAACAGTCGTATAAAAATTAGTATTTGATCTTTTTGAAAAACTTTAGTGGGTATGGTATATGGCGGTGTAATGTATCATTACTACGGCAAAGAAGCGCCACTTTTAATCTTAGCAGCGCTTATAATCGTTGATGCGTGTAAGTATAATATATATGTATATAAATATTAAAGACACTTATAGATGACTTTGTGAATTATGTCAGATCCTTGGAAGGAGAGAATATGTTGCTCTATTATTTTCTTTGCCGAAGAGATTTGTGATTAATGTATATATTAATCTATCTTTTTATTTCTAGTATTTCGTGCATTAATTATAATACCACCAAATTTATCTCCAAATTCATCTCAAAACGGAAATACTTCTCAAGAAACAATTTCATTAATAAACTCGGATGGATCTCCATCTTCTGTCAGTAACAATGATGAGAATATAGTTTCAACATGGAAACTTTTATCTGATCCAACAATTGCCCTTATCTCAAGTGATTTCAAGCAAAACGTTTTTACTAAATTTCTAAGTTTGAAATTCTTATATAGGTATTATTGTACTGATCGAAATTTGTGTATCAATGTTTGAGTCTATTTTACCAATCTATATAATGATTGCCATGAATATCTCGATTATTGGTCAAAGTAAATATAATATACTCAAGAGTTACTCTTACCTATTTCTGTTTGTTTTAAATATAGGTCTTGTATTTTTACCAATGACTTTCAGTGTATTTGTTACTGAAAATGTTTTTGGTTGGCTTTCATACAAAATAGGACGGTAAGTAATTGACAAAACCCCATGGAATACTCGTTTCAAAGAGTAATCTTCTTTTTTCATCCTTTTTAAAAAAATAGCTGATTTAAGAGATCAGTATTTTCATTTGAGTTATAACAGAAATATTCAATTGTTTCTCAGTTATTAGACTTTTAGATATCTTTTCTATTATATTAAATTATAAGCACTGTTCTCAGAAATTTTGATCAACTAGAAATATGTTTTACGATATTTTTCATCTTTTGATTATATAGAAAACATTTGCGTGAAATTAACTTTTCCGATATAAATCAATGGCTTCTTATATATTAACTTTAGCCATTTTTGATCATCAGAGTTATTAGTCTAATTTCACACTATTTGTTTGCTGAATAAAGAAAAGATGTAGTTTTCGTTTGAAAAAATTACGAAGAATTCGAATAATATAGTTCAGTGAATATATTTTCGTACTTTAGATGGTTATCTGGAAGTATTGGTCTAATTGTTGGAATTTTATCATTCGTTGGAGTAAGTATTTTATATTACTTGTACATTTTGAATGATTTTGCTATTCTCTGTTCTCAGATATCTTTTAGTAACACATACCCATTGATCATTATATGCATGATTTTCATTGGTATTTCAGTTGGAATGATTGATACATTTGTATTGCCCACTTTAACACTCGTTATTGATCAGAAGTATTCAAAAAGCATGTACGGTACTACTTTTTCTATTTATAATGCGTGTGTCACTTTTGGACTTACGATTGGTTAGTACACTTGATTGAAATAGAATCTAATATATATATTTCAATATATAATTAAACTTAGGTCCTGCTCTTGGTGGTGGTCTTCTAACTTGGGTTGGTTTTAAATGGACAAATATAATATCTGCCATTGCACTATCTCTACTCGCACCATTCGTTTTCATAATGGCTATTCGTGCAAGCAAAAATAATAAAGAAGAAAACTCGCCCAGCGATGAATTGAGACAAGATACCAATTAATATATGGGAATTCGGACACATCTCCAATAGTACTCTCGCATAATCTTATAAATGATATATAGTAAACCTTTCGTTTTCCAAAAAATAATGTCGAACTTTAGCATATAAATATTGTATTCTTCATAGACTAGTAATGAATATGAATACTCGATTCTATAATACGCTTAACATGGATACAGAGCAATTCATTCAAAACTACCATTTAGAGAAAATTGAGATCGAGGGTGTTGAGGGTGAGGATGTCGTTCGTGCTGAAAACATTGTTGATTTGAACTCCCAAGATTTTTGTGGTGAAAATTGTGAAAGATTAGTTGTTAAAGGTAGTTGTATTTGCTATTATTGAGATGGTTGAACACTGGTTTGATGGTTAATTAAACCTTTAGTAAGTTCAATTAGAGTATTCACTATATTAACTAATCCTAATTATTTTCTTCGAATACAAGCGATAATTATTGTAATTGAAATCAAGTAAATGTACCAATAAGACTGGAAATGTTGTATGAAAGTAACGGACCATGAAACAATCGTAGCACCGCTGTCTACATTTTTTTCGATGACTTTACCGATAGTATCTATTATTCCTCTTAAAGGAATATTGATTGTTGTGAAATTTTGGGCTTCAATAACTTTACATCGTTATCGCAAACCAGTCATTACCCATGTTTTATAAATGATAATAGTAAGAAAATTAGATTGCTTCTTATGTAAGTTATTGGGATTGGAAATGTAAGAGAAATATGAAAGAGTCCTCAAGTTTTATATCAACGAAAGATGAGATGAGATAAGAAGAGTGAAACCAACAAAAAAATCACGTCTTGAGGGTGAAAAAAGGAAAAGTTACATATATATGAAACTATTTAAAAAAACATGCTTTTCAAATTCCAAATAAAAGAATATAGATGAGAAGAACAACAGTGTGAATACACATATATTAAAACGGAGATCCATTGTCAATCGAAGAATGGATAATTACCGCTACTGTATTATTATTTTCCCATAGACTGGTATGGTGTCCATTAGATTCAGATAATCTGTAGAATAATGCTATTCTTTAATTAACGGCAAGTAAAACAAAAAAAGAAGATTTATTGTTCTGTCATGTCAAAAAACATCTGTAGAGAAGAGAAAATGAGCAGATTCACAGCTGATACGTGATCTCAGCTTATACACATGATTTGCACAATTATCTATTATTTGAAACACAGGCATATGAAGGACGTTTGATATGTACGAGATTATATCGCATTCTATGTGAATAGCTATGCATATTGTTAACTTTCAATGACGATTAATTACTCTAAACTAAACATACATGCCGAATTTGAAACTTGAATTCAAATTCAAATTCAAATATACATTTGTCAAATCCGAAGTGAGGGTGAATGCGGAGATGTGTACACGGTGAGAAATGGATATTTGAATTTGAATTTGAATTCAAGTTACAAGTTCGACACTACTGGTCATTTGATTTGTTTTATTTATCTATCGATATGTATACATATGCTCTTCTTGTTTTGTGCGCCATCTGTTGGTTCTTTTTCTTTCCTTTCATGAGTGTTGACACATACACTATGCATGCATTACACCCGGGAAGACACCAACAATCCCGGGCTCGATTTTCTCGGCTGTAACTATATTCAACATACTGTTATCATCTACTGAGGTATTAAACATTCGTGTATACAATCGTAGCATGACGACATTTTGCTTTAGTTTTGCTCAATTGAATTTGTTCGATGAAAGTCAATCGTAATGTCGTCATGTGCCTTTTAGTTAGAAATGCCGTGTATTTAATGTGAATTGGAGCGCGAGGGAAGAGCGGGAAAGCCGAGCCCGGGAGTTTGAGTGCAATGCATGCCTAATATGCACTTATTTTTTATCAAGAGCATATATAAAAATAGTCAATATTGATTGCGTTTATATATAGAATTTTGTTAAATAAGAACGATTTTTTTGCATACAGCTAGTCGATGAGTGGTTTAATTCAACAAACAGCATTAATTGGCTTATCTATGTGAGTATACATGTTAACTAAATTTTATTCATTCAATCTATTTTCTTTTTTGTTTATCAAACAAGTTCACTTCTAATTGGAGGTAACTGTTCTTTTTGTTGTTATTATTAAACTAAAAATTTTTGATTTTTGATTAGTTTATTTTCATTACTACGGCTCGAAAAGTAATGTTTTCTATTGAATTTCTTATAAATCAATTCTAATAATAATCTGTTTGCTAATTTAAATTAGACGAAAAATGTTTAGCTAATTCTGATTGTTCAGATGGGGACATTTGTGTACAAGGAAGTTGTTTGAGTAAATTGTTTTGTTTAGTTGATAAATAGCTGCTGAATAAGTGTTGAATATATTTGATTTATTTGAGATGAAGCTGGAGTAACATTATCTGTCTGTCAATTAATAAAAAAGAAAAGTCCTCGTACAAAAGTGTTATATCCGTCTGACGTTGGATACGATGAAAGTATTAATCATTATGCTGTATCATCAACTCAGCGATCATTATGTAGTGTTCTTCCATCGACATCTGACGATGTAGCAACTATTGTAAATAGAATTGAATTGATAAATGTGATTGTATTCATTTGTATATTTAGTTGAAATTCATTGGCAAATATCGAGTTCATTTCGCTATAAAAGGAGGTGGTCATTCGTTGAATCCAGGGTTTAGTTCAACAAAGGGAATTCATATAAGTATGAGTCGTTTTAATCATGTAATTTATCATGAAAAGAATGGAACCGTTGATATTGGTAGTGGATTGATTTGGGATGATGTATTTAAACAACTTGAACCGTACAATATAAGCGTTGTTGGCGGTCGAATAAGTGGTGTTGGTGTTGGCGGTCTTCTACTGGGTGGTGGTTATAGTTGGAAATCCAATCAATATGGTTTAAGTATTGATAACATATATGGATATGAAGTAATAGGAAATTATTGAAAATTGAACTGAATTTTGTAAAATATTTTGTTTTAGTTGGTAACACCCGATGGTGAAATAGTTAATGTAAACAAAGATAGTTATCCTGATATATTTTTTGGTTTGAAAGGTGGTTTTAATAATTTTGGTATTGTAACAAATTTTAATGTTCGTGCAATTCCACAAGGTGAAGTTTATAGTGGAATATTACATTATACTAAATCAGAATTTGATGCAGTCATAAAGGCAATTGAAAATTTTCAAAACAATAATAAAGATCCAAAAGCTGAATTAATTGCCTTTCTAATGGGAAAACGGGACACAGTCAAAATAACTGTTAATCTTTTCTATGATGGTCCAACAGATATTAATGGAGTTTTCAATGAATTACTTTCAATTAAACATGTTGGCACAGTTCAAAGTCAATCGCTTCTATCATTTATTAATTCAACATTTTTTACCGCCGTTCATAATAAACGGTAACAACCATTTTTCTTTCCCAAAATTAGAAAATAAAAGAATTGAATTTATTTTTGTATTTAATAGTGGACGTACAACAACTGTTTCAGTTGAAAAAATAACTGCTCGATTTATTTATGGACTTGTCGATCACTTCAAATATTTAGATTCAACATTAGGTTCAAAACAAGGTGCAGGATTCTTTGTTACGTTGGAACCATATGTATCAACATTCTTAAATCATGCACAAGATGGTGCTTATCCTCATTCATCGTCAACGAATCCATTACTTCCATTATTAATTGCATTTATTTGGGATCGTGAAGATGATGATGTAATATTTGTTGATGAAATCAAATCAACATATGACAAAGTATTTCAAATAGCAATTGATGATGGACAAAATGTTAATCCTTTAAAACAAATTCATTATCCAAATTATGCTTCAGAACATTTATCTTTATCACAATTATATGGATCAAATCTTGAGCGGCTTAGAAATATTAGAAAATCATGGGACAAAAATAATGTTATGTATCTTACTGGAGGATATAAATTTTAAAACTACATATTTAACTTTAACTTTTCTCCTTCTTCTTTTTCATTTGAAATATTTTAGATTTTTTTTTCTACTAATCAATAAACATTAGTCGACTAATTAAATAGTGTACTTTTAAACAATAAATATTCAATTTAATTTTTAATTTTAACATTTATGTTGTTTATCATGGATTGGGATCAAGTCAAGAAATGTCAATGATACTACGGTTTGAATTAAAAATTTACTTCGAATAATATCGAATGAACATACATCATTGATTGAAGCTTTTCGCGCAAAAATATCAAAAGCTGTTAATGTTATAGATTATTATCATTCCATATTCCGCACATTTCTTTTTTTCTTCGTGCGATTAATATTTTTCTATTAATAACTCTACCAGCTTTTTTTATTTCTCTTCATTTTTCGTTTCTTTCGTCATTCTTATTGATGATATGGGCAATTTTATGTTATTTGCTCGGTTTTCAATATTACGAGCTTTTAAACATACCTGCCTGGGTATACCATATACATGTGACAGTATTTTATATATCTTGTAAGCACTTTAGATTATAATTTTAAATAATGTAAAATGAAACGAAAGAGAAAATATAGAAAAAAGAACGACATCACGTTTTTCTTTTTCTTGTCTCTTTTTTTAACATGGCCCAATACGTTTTGATGATTGTTATAAATAAAGGTACGACATTACTGTTTTTCTTTTTCAAAAATTACACATAGTGCTATTTGACAAGACATCATAAAAAATATGAATCAACGTTTAGCTCTACAGATTGCTGTTGGCATTAGTGCTGTTATTCCATTTGCTCTTGGTTTAAACGGTATATTACGAGGTCCAGATGGATTAGTTAAAACGAATAATTATCCTTTTCAAGTGGATAGTCATTTTCGTTATTTATCTGGTTTTTTAGTAGCTAATGGTTTATTTTTGTTACGTAGTTTACCAACGATTGATCGTGATGCATCAGATTTACGACGTGTTTGCATGCTCGTGTTTATTGGTGGATTAGGACGTTTATATGGTTTCTTAACTGTAGGTGTTGAAACTAGTGCAGTTTTAACAAATCTTGTAGAATTATTTTTACTGCCAGCAATTTGTATCTGGCAAAGTCGAGTACAAAAAAATAGTAAACGAACAAACACAAAATAAGGACAAATTTTTTCATGAATATGTTTTTTTTTTATTATAATAATTAGTTTTCTCCAATAAAATATGCATTAACAGAACGTAGAAGGTTAACCCTCATACTACCACCTTCCAACTCTGAACTTTTTCTTTGCTGGGGTCTGTATGGACCCCAACTCAGCTTTTTTTATCGATTTTTTTCATCTCTATTTCTTCTTTATTTTTCTATTATGCACTCTCTAACAAAGATAACAAGTTCAATATTTTGCGTTTTTAGGCGAATATCTTATTGACGGAACTGTGTCCAATTTGTTGAAGCAATAACTATCAACGGTATAGGTTGTTACCTTTCTATTGCGGATTCTTTCTCGCCCGAAAAATAAATTGTGGGGTCTATTTCGACCCCAAATCGTGATAATACATTGGGATACCTTTTGGCACATTTTATTGTGTTCAAAAGATTCAAATCAAACAAACTAACAAACCCCATCAATGAGTACCCGGGCAGACAAAAAATGTTGAATCATTCTTTTAAAGGTGAAAGTTAAATAATAATTGTAATTTAAAAAAATAAATACGTTGCAAATACAGAACGAAATATTTATATTCAGTAGTACTCTTGTTTTCATATGTTACATCATGATATTTGCAATTTTCTTAAATCCAAGTGTTGGTGTTAATCATGGAGACAATCATGGTACAATTATATCGAATGAGGATGGATGACTATATAAAGATAGGTCATACATGTCATACTTGAAACTTGAATTCAAATTTCAAATTTCAAATTACTATTCCCATTCCTTAATTTGAACTTTTCAAATTGAGGGTGAAAGCGGACATGTAGTGCGGGATAAAAACTTGGATATTCAAACATGTCAGTATAACTAGACAGCAAACTTTATTTTTTGAATATTTAATATAATTTTTAAAACAGTCAAGTAGTTGAGTCATAGTCGACACACTTTCTCCCAAAAATCTTTTCGTATAAATGTAAAACGATTGATTGGACATCCACTGTAAATGAACTCTAGACAACTATTTGTGTTCTGGCACAGTGGTCGTGCAACGCTCAGATGGCCTTCGCTATCCGCTAAAAGTCATCATAGTTTCATATTATCTATCTCGCATTAGATGAATTCGAAGATAAATGTTGCTAACACGTGAAAATGTTCCTATTACTACAGTTATGCTAGATACTCCNTGTGTTTCGTGATTTCCATTTCAAAATTTTTCAAACATATAACTAAATACTATTACCAACTTTCGATTGTTTGAATTTTATATGGTAATTTAAAAAACTAATCGTATATTCCTGAAAATTGTTTGCTACTTATTTCGATCAGATTTTTGAACGTATCACTCATAGTTATGGAGCGCTCAGATGACCACCTTCGGCTGCCTTCATCTTTTCACTGTCTAGAACTTTAAAAACTGATTAGAAATTGTCAATATCGCTGTTTTTGAAAACAATCTATTCAAGAGAAATGTTAATCATACTTTGATTATTAAATTTGGAAACTCGACAATTTAAGGTTCAATCGAGCTGAACTTATGATAGCCACTCTCAGTGGATCTACTTGAACTGGTGTTCTTTGACGAAATGCGTATCATCATCTTACTGTCCCACCTTGATCAACAATCCTGAATTTCAAAAACCAATGTTTTTTTGACCTGACACGGACACACAAGTACTACTAATTCGAATAATCAATGATATACGATTTTCTTTAACCAATCGTTTCTTGGCTCTTGGTCACCAAGTAAAATAATTTTTTTTCACATCATAGATGACTCAATTGAAACGTTACTTAGAGTTAACACCTTGAATAGTGTTGATGGTACACGAAATCTCATATAGCAATCTGAGAAATACTTTGACAATATGACAGTTTTCAGAATTTAGATAAGGTTAATATAAACACATTTCAGTTACACTGGTTCATAAAAAATGTGATCTCTCTGCAGGACAAGCGTATTCATATACTAATTTGCAGTTTTAGCTAATAGCAAAGATATTTGTCTTACTATAAAAAAAAGAATCCATTCTAATCCTTTTGATCATTGACTTCACGAAACATCTATCAGTTATAGAAAATAAACTTTAGTCAATATACTCACTAACTGTGCCTTATATTTTATTACGTTATAATCTATAAAGTGCGTTTTTACTGAAAGTATAATAAAAAAGCATAGAATTTATTAATCCGAAATAAAAATAATTTGTTGTTCTCAATTGTTAGTCGGTGTCCCATCTCCTTTGATTATTAACTCTGGTGGAGCACGCTGTTGCCATTCAATAAATGCACCCTAATATAAAAACAAAGAAAAAACGTTTTTTTTCCTAATTTCAATATTATTATTATTGATTTTTCTCTTACCATATAAACAGATGGTTCCTTTTGACCAAGTAAATTAGCTATAAAAGCTAAAGTACTAGCTGTTACTCCACCTTGACATGTGTATATCGCAGGTTTTGATAAGTCAACACCAGCTTTGTTATATACTTAAATAAATAAATGAATAAATTTATTGAAAATGTTGATAAATATTAAGGTTTTACTTTCTTTTAATTGTTCTTGCGTTTTTATATATTGATTTGCTTGATCAAATAAAGACCCATAAGGTAAATTTATGACATTAGGCATGTGTCCAGCATCAGCACCATAGAATAGATTTGGTGGACGTGCATCAAATACTTGTATTCGTTCACTATTATCTTTATCTAAAGATACATTTGCTACCATTTGATCAAAATTTTTAATCATTTTTTCATTTAATTTTACAGTAAATTTGTTTGCCTAAATTACAAAATAATTTAGAAAATAATTTAGAAATTCTTATATTTTACATCTTTATTTGAATCATTCGATTCACCTTTTTCTATTTCATTAATTTCTTTTTTCCATGCATTAAAACCTCCATTAAGAATCGATATTTTATCAAAACCATATGTCTAATAAAAATGAATTAATTTAAATTTAGAAAAACAAATACTGATTGAATTACTTTCAACAAAAACCAAGCACGACTAGCAGCAAAGAAACCAGCTGCTGATCGATCATAGAGAACAATATGATGATTATTTGAAACTCCTAAACGTGTTAAATAATCTTCGAAAGATTTAACATCAGGTAAACCACGTGGAATAAATGCTGTTGGTGTTGTATATTCAAGTTGATTAAAATATCGAGCTTTAGGTATATGACCTCTAAATAAATCATTGACACATTTCAAGATAAAAAATTAACAAATTATAGATTAAAATTTACTCTTGAAAATCAGCTTCAGTTTGTTTGCCAATTTCTGCTTCAAGTACTGCAATTGATTCTGATGATGATGATGATTGAAGTAAATCTTTTAATTGTTGACAAGATATTAATGCTGGTATTGCTTCTGTTGATGTCATCTAGAAAAATAAATTCATATTATCCTTGTACACATGAATGGATACACACAATCATGATAAGAAAAAAGACATATTTGAAAGGAATACATGGTAGAATACGAACAAAAAATACAATATGAATATAATAACGATAATTCATTGCTATTCATCTTTGTCAGTATTCATTCGATCGATATTTCTTTGAGAAATGAATGTTCGTTGTGTAGAAGCAAAACACGTTTGTAATAAGTACTTTGTGTTTTTTCTTTTTTACAAAAGCTAAAAAAAAACTTCTTTCGTTCTATGAGAAATATTACACGAGAAAAAGAAAAAAATCTGTCTCAAGAGAGAGAATGTTGCCCTTGGTTGTATTACATTCACACAGGTGAAAGTATAGACGAAGAAAATAAATACACTCTCTGTTAACTCTATTCGAGCCGACATTTATTTGTAAATCAAAAAGAAGAGAGTGAAGATGAAGAGACGAATACACACACACAC
>JGI26531J51214_10000986_pt1 | contig 20947 bp, 18 predicted proteins | sample ThiBiot_500_biof_2_FD_51214 | JGI IMG/M metagenome (IMG submission 51214)
TGCGGGGGCGTTGCGCGCGGGGGCGCTGCGCGGGATGCCGTCCGCCGATGCGTCCCGCGACGACCTTCGGCCGTCGCCCGCCAGGCCCGAGCCGGCATCGGCGGACGGCATCCCGCTCCGCACCGCGCGGCAGCGCTCCGCGGATGCGTCCCGCGACGACCTTCGACCGTCGCCCGCCAGACCCGAGCCGGCATCGGCGGACGGCATCCCGCTCCGCTCCGTGCGCCCGACCGGGCTCGACGCGTGCGCGGAGCGGGAGCAGCCGCCGGTGGGGGAGTTCGACCGCGATGCGCCGGACGAGAGCGCGGCGCACCGCCGGGACGGCGAGCTCACCGTGCGTCTCGGGCTCGCGGGGGTCAAGGGCATCGGAGTGGCAGTCGCCGAACGGATCGTGGCCGAGCGGGAGGCGCACGGGCGCTACCGCGACCTGCGCGACCTGGTCCGGCGCACCGACCTCACCGCTGCCCAGCTCGAGTCGCTGGCGACCGCGGGGGCGTTCGAGTGCCTCGGGCTGACGCGCCGCGAGGCGATCTGGATGGCCGGCTCCGCCGCGGAGGACCGCGCCCGCTACCTCCCCGACTCGATGGTCGCGGTGCAGCCGCCGCTGTTCTCCGACCCGACCAGCTACGAGCGGCTGGCCGCCGATCTGTGGGCGACGGGGATCTCGACCGACGACCATCCGATGACGCACTTCCGCTCCGGCCTCGACGCCCGTGGCGTGCTCACCTCGCGGGAGCTGCGCACCTTCGAGATGGGGCGTCGCATCGAGGTCGCCGGCCTCGTCACGCACCGGCAACGGCCGGCCACGGCATCCGGGGTGACGTTCCTCAACCTCGAGGACGAGCACGGACTCGTCAACGTGGTCTGCTCGGTGGGGGTGTGGAACCGCTACCGGCGGGTCGTCCGCGACTCTCCCGCCCTGATCGTGCGCGGAATCCTGGAGCGCTCGGTGGAGGGGGTCACGAACCTCCTCGCCGACGGGTTCGAGGATCTCCGGGTCGGCGTCACGCACGCATCGCGGGACTTCCGGTGAGGTGGGGAGGGGGAAGAGGCCGGCCCGCCTCCGTGGACGCGGGCCGGCCCGTTCTCACGCCTGCGCTTCGAGCGCGAACCGCACGCCGCCGTCTTCGACGCGGGCGTCGAGGACCTGCTCGGCGAGGACCACCGCGGCGTTCTCGTCGAGGAAGATCCGCGCGCCCGACTCTTCGACGACGGCATCCGTCGTCTCGGCGCCGTTGACGACGCTCAGCGCGAAGCCCCCGTTGGTGTCACCCGAGCCGTAGATGCGCAGACCACCGGTCTGCTCATCCGCGGTCCGCGAGACGAGGGACTTGACGGCCGTGGCCGCGTTCTCGGTCAGTGTCAGCATGTTCGCCTTCCTTTCCTTGTACTGCGGAACAGGCCACGATTCCGAGAGTCGGACGAGACCACAAGCGTCGCAGCCCATTCGGAGGGGATTCACACGTGGGCCGACCGAGACGATCGGTGCCCGCCACCGCCCGGGCTCAGCCCTTCAGCTGCTGGTCGGTGTTCGTGTAGACGATCGAATCCGCCGTGGCTCCCACGAGCCCGAGCGTCACCCGGCCGAGGAGCGGCGCGATACCGTCGGCGGGCGGCGGGGTGTGTGCGCCCAGGGTGAGGGAGTGGCCGTCCGGCGTGGTCGCGGTGAGCGAGTCGACGTACACCTCGACGTGACCGGTGAGCGTCATCTGATCGGCGGTGGTGACGAGCACCGGGCCGGTGTCGCGCCGGACGGTGAGAGAGAAGCCGCCGATCGTGATGCGGTCCGCCGAGAGCTTCAGCACCGGCACCCGGCTGCCGTCTGCGAGGGGAACGGTCACCAGCTCGATGCCCTGCAACCCCGAGAACGACAGCGACTGCGAGCCCAGCTGCGCCGGCGGCTGGGTGAACACGGGCGCACCGGGATCGGGCGTCGCGGATGCCGACGGCGTCGGCGAGGGCGACGTGCCGGGCGTGGATGGTGTTCCGGCGCCCGGACCGGCCCCCGGCGTGGTGCCGGGCAGCCCCGGAAGGGGAAGACCGGGGCCGCCCGACGAGGAGGGACTGGGGGTGGGATCAGGCGTGGCCGGGGCGCACGGCATGATGATCGGGATGCAGAGGGCGCCGGGCTGCGCGGTCGCCGCCTGCGCGGTCGGTGGCAGCGCGGCGCCCACGGTCGAGGCGCCGACGACGATCCCGCCCGCGATCACCGCGGCGACGAGCCCCAGGCGGCGGCGCATCACGGCGCCGTCTCCTCCCGATCGGAATCGGGTTGGGGGTCGGGCTCGAAATCCGCGTGCGGTTCAGCCTCAGCGGATGCCGCTGCGACGGCGGTGCGCGGCATCCAGGCGGTGACGATCACGCCGCCCACGCACGCGAGGATCATGCCGATGAGGAACCCGCCGAGGTTCACGCCGACGAGCGAGTACACCGCGACGGCGAGCGCGATGACACCGTAGAAGACGTGGTGCGCGGGCATCGTGATCGCGAGGATGCCGAGGAGCACGAGCGCGATCGGGATGATGGTCGCCTGCAGCCCCTCGATCCCGAGCTGCACGTGGATGTGACCGATGTCGAGTTGCCCGGAGAAGAACATCTCGATGCCGCCGAGCGCGACGAGGAGGCCTCCGACGAACGGGCGCTCGCGGCGCCACGTGCGAAAGCGGGCGTCCCGCGGTGCGGCCGCCGCGCGGCCGGGGCGGGACGCGGGCGCGGTCAGAAGCATCCCTTCGATCCGTCCGTCAGCTGCAGCGTCATGCCGGTGAGCGTGAAGACCGATGCCTGTGTGCTCCACGCCGTCTGCTCCAGGTTGGAGATCGTCACGGTGTCGGCATCCTGCGCGAAGTCGCCCGCGGAGCCCTTCGCCGCGGTGTTGACGGTGGACGCGTCGACGCCGATGCGGATGTTGCCGAACGACGAGTCGCCCTTGAGGCCCGTCATGCCGATCTGGAGGTCGGATGCCGACGCGGGCTTGCCGCCGCCGCCCGCCTTGATCAGCACGCCGACCTTGCCGAGCGGCGTGTCGGTGATGACGGATTGGCACAGGTCGGCGAGCGTCGCGGACTTGATGTTCGCGATAGCGACCGAGTGCTCCTTGCCGGCGGTGTCCTTCGTGACGCCGGCGTACTGCGAGAAGCCGGTGCCCTCCAGCTTGCTGGCGCTGATCTGGAACTGGCTGCCCGACACCGCGAACGAGACCGGCACCGCGCCCTGCGCGACTCCCGTCATCAGGACGGCCGAGGCGATCCCGACCGGGATCGCGGTGAGCGTGATTCTTCCTGCGCGCGAGCGCAGCAGATTGCGGAACTTCATCGAACCCTCCCCGGTTCGGCTCCGGCTGCGTCGCCGGGGCTCCTTTCGACCATATGCCCTATTGACGAACGGTCAATAAGACGGCGATTAGTCTTCTCTCATGTCTGCGGAGCGCCGAACCCGACTCGGTCGCGACGAGCGTCGCACCCAGCTGGTGGCGCTCGGCGTGCTGTTCCTCGTGGATCGGCCGCTCGAGGAGCTCTCGATCGACGAGCTCGCGCGACGGGCGGGCGTGTCGCGGGCGCTCGTCTTCCACTACTTCGGATCGCGGCAGGGGATGCACGCCGAGGTCGTGGCGACCGCGCGCGACAGCCTCCTGTTCGCGACCGAGCCGCGTCCCGAGCTCGCCCCCGAGGAGCGCCTGCGCGACACCCTCGCGCGCATCGTGCAGTTCGTGCGCGAGCATCGCGGCACGTTCTACTCGCTGGTGCGCGGTGTGGCGAGCGGCGACCAGACCGTGCGCGCGGTGATCGACGAGTCGCGCGAGCGCAACGCCCAGCGGCTCATCGAGGTCTTCGTCGAGCTCGGCGCGCCCGACACGGCGTTGTTGCGTGTCGCGCTCCGCTCGTGGGTCGCGTTCGCGGAGGAGGTGCTCGTCGAGCTCGCCCTCGGAACCGAGATGCCCGACGCCGATATCGTCGCGTTCCTCGAGGCGAGCGTCGGCGCGGTGGTCGGCGCCGTCGACGCGCGCTGAGCCTCCGTCCAGCGGCGCGCGACCTGCCCCCGCGGCGGGGTCCGGCCCTAGCCTGGATGCATGACGCGAAACGTGGCAGACCTGTTCGTCGACACCCTCAAGGCGGCCGGAGTCGAGCGGGTGTGGGGGCTCCCCGGCGATTCGCTGAACGCGTTCACGGATGCGCTGCGCCGCGACGGCACCTTGAAATGGATGCACATGCGCCACGAGGAGGCGGCCGCGTTCGCCGCAAGTGCCGACGCCGCCGTGACCGACGAGCTCGCCGTGGTCGCCGGCAGCTGCGGGCCCGGCAACCTGCACTTCATGAACGGCCTGTTCGACGCGAATCGCAGTCGCGTGCCCGTGCTCGCGATCGCATCCCACATCCCGCTCGCCGAGATCGGGAGCGGCTACTTCCAGGAGACGCACCCGCAGGAGCTGTTCCGCGAGTGCAGCGTCTACGTCGAGCTGGTGAGCGATGCGGCGCAGCTGCCGTGGGTGCTCGAGATCGCGATGCGTGCGGCGGTCGAGAAGCGCGGCGTCGCGGTGGTGGTCGTTCCCGGGGACGTGTTCTTCCAGGATGCGCCGGACCGCCGTACGTCCGCCCCGATCCGGGCGGCGGCGGCGCGCGTCATCCCGTCCGTGGACGAACTGCAGCGGGCCGCGGCGCTCCTCGACGGGGGCAAGCGGGTGACGATCCTCGCCGGGGCCGGCGTCGCGGGGGCGCACGCGGAGGTGCTGGCGCTCGCCGAGCGGCTGCAGGCGCCGATCGTGCATGCGCTGCGCGGCAAGGAGCACATCGGGTTCGACAACCCCTACGACGTGGGGATGACGGGACTCCTCGGCTTCGCGTCGGGCTACCGCGCAATGGAGAAGTGCGATGTGCTGCTGATGCTCGGCACCGACTTCCCGTATCGGCAGTTCTATCCGTCGAAGGCGACCATCGTGCAGGTCGACGTGCGCGGCGAGCAGCTCGGGCGCCGCACGCCGATCGACCTGGGCCTCGTCGGCGACGTGCGCGAGACGGTGACCGCGCTCCTCCCGTTGCTGCGCGAGGGGCGGGACGACAAGCATCTGAAGAGCTCGGTGGCGCACTACGAGAAGACGCGGAAGGAGCTCGACGAGCTCGCGAACGATGACGGCAAGACGCCCATCCATCCGCAGTTCCTCACGCGGCTGATCGACGAGCTCACCGACGACGACGCGATCTTCACAGCGGATGTCGGCACGCCGACGCTCTGGGCGGCGCGGTACCTCGGCATGTCGGCCGGGCGGCGCCTGATCGGGTCGTTCACGCACGGCTCGATGGCGAACGCGCTGCCGCAGGCGCTCGGCGCGCAGGCCGTCGACCGCACGCGTCAGGTCGTGTCGCTGTCGGGCGACGGGGGACTGACGATGCTCCTCGGCGACCTGATCTCGATCACGCAGAACGACCTGCCGGTGAAGATCGTCGTCTACAACAACGCCTCCCTGAACTTCGTCGAGCTCGAGATGAAGGCCGCCGGCATCGTCAATTTCGGCACCGGCCTCACGAACCCGAACTTCGCCGACGTTGCGAGCTCGATGGGCATCACCGGCATCCGGGTCGAGAAGCCGGGGGAGCTGGAGCAGGCATTGCGGACCGCGTTCGCCCTGCCGGGGGCTGCGCTCGTCGATGTCGTGGTCGCGCGCGAGGAACTGTCGATCCCACCGGCGATCACCGCCGCGCAGGCCAAGGGATTCGCCCTGTGGGGGCTGCGCACCGTGATGTCGGGCCGCGGCGACGAGCTGCTCGACCTCGCCGACGTGAACCTGCTGCGCCGCATCTTCCGGTGAGGTTCGTGGTGGCTTCTTCGTGCCGGATGCGGATGTCGTCGTACCGGTGGCGGGGGAGTGCGCCGGTAGAGTGGATGTGCCAGCCTCTGTAGCTCAATGGAAGAGCAGTTCCGTCCTAAGGAAACGGTTGGGGGTTCGAGTCCCTCCAGGGGCACAACCTTTATTTGCGTGGATCTGGGTTTTCTCCGCGAGACCCTAACTAGTTTTCGGCTTTTGCACACTTTTTGCCCACATTCTCGAAATCTCGAGGGCAGATTCGAGGGCTAAACGAGGCGCTTCAGATAGCTTCATCGGACGTCTCAGAACGCCGAAATCGACCTGTTCGGTCGTGCAGTTGCTCGCCGCAGAGTTGAGCAATCTGCTCTCGGGCTACCGGGGACGGGCGTATCGGGTCTGCGGACCCGACGGCAGGGCGATGAGCGGCATGGCGTCGTTCAGTCTCGCTGCGACGGCATCCAGATCGTCGTCGAAGAGATCGGCGTAGGTGTCGAGCGTCATCGCCGCTGACGCATGGCCGAGCATCCGCTGGACCGCCTTCACATTCGCGCCCGAGCTGATCGCCAGAGAAGCGGCCGTATGGCGGAGGTCGTGAGGCGTGACACGCGGGATCGAGGGGTCGACCGCCTGCGCGCGCCGGACTGCGTTGGCGAACCATCCCTTCTCACCCGAGTTGCGCATGTGATTGATCCCATCACCGAACAGCAGCCCTTCGGGCCCCTTGCCGGCGCATGCCTGTTCGACCATCGGTGCGAGCCGCTCGGGGTAGGGGACCGAGCGCTTCTCGTGCGACTTGGGTGTGCCGACTTGGATCTCGTACGAGATCATCACAGCGTTCTCCTCGATCACGAAACGGCGGCGTAGTCGATTCACGCTCCGCACGCGCAGACCCGTGGCCTCGCCCCAGCGCAGGCCGCAGTACGCCAACGTCAGCACGAGTGTCGGATACGCCGAGCACGCCGCCAGCGTCGCGACCTGGTCGTGTGTGAGGTACACGCGACGCTTGCCCGGACCATGTCGCGGAAGGTTGCGCACACGGCGAGCGGGATTGTTCACGAGCCGTCGATCATCGATGGCGACATCAAGCATGCCGGCGAGAATACCGAGCGAGCGGATGACAACCGTGCGGGATTTTCGCGTCGCGAGCTCTGACACCCAGTCCTGCACCTCCGAGCGACGGATCGACGCGATCTCCCGCTCGGCCCACACCGGAGCGACGTGGTTCTTCCACGCCTGCTCGAGCGTCTTGTAGTAGGACGGCTTCGACATGGGTGGCTGCTTTGATCGCAGCCAGCTGTCGGCGAACATCCGCACGGGAACCCGCGACGACGCCGGGTCGATGTACTCGCCGGTCGACTTCGACACCGTGACCGTGGAGAGGTAGAGCTGCGCCTCGCGCATCGTCGTGAAGCCCCGCTTCTGCGCCTCGGTGAGATCTCGCTTGCGGTAGCGCACCCGGTAGCGGCGACCCTTGGTCGTCTCGTAGGCGGTGATGAGGCCCATCGTGCGCCCTCCGCTCATGCGTGCTCGACGGTCAGTATCGGGCCAGTGTCGAACACTGAGCGGGCGACGTCAACGCGGCGAACAACACATGTGGATAGATGGTGGAGCGAGTCGCCAATAGGCGCTGAGTGAGGGCGCGTCTCCCTCCGACCCTGAGAGGGTAGCGATCGAGCGCGGCTCCGTTCTCGCCGCTCACTCCTTGCAGACTGCGCGCTGCGCGCTCTGCTTAGCAGCCGTTCGACGACGAGCACTGCGCCGTGCCCGATCGCTGGGGTGTGCGCATGTGCGGAGGGCGCACAGGAGACCGATAGCGGCGGACGGAATGTCGTTGACTTCACCACTATCTTCGAATGAGTAGGGGACCTCGGCGTCCAAGCCTCGGATCCCGCAACTCGGTGCGTGCGCCAATGTCCGCGCAGTGCGATACAACTTCACTGTCAACCGTGGCGTCATCGCGGAGGAGAGGCTCTCGTGCAGATCATCATTCAGAAGGCGACAGGCAAGGCACTTCGCCGGGCGACCGAGACCGATGCACGGCGAGCGATGCTCAGTCTCGCAAATGAGTTCGGCGAACTCGAGGCGCGACCGATCGCGCAGACATCGTTCGGTGCAATGGAGTACGACGATCCAACTCCGATGACGGAGGTCTCGGATCTTGAACGGACCTACTGTTCCGAGTGTGGTCGTGGATCGATCGACCGGCCCGCTGCAGAGCTGACAGTGGTTCGTGAGGAATCACGCGACTCAGACGTGGGGTCTTGGCGCTTCTTCTGCCCTGAGCACGTGCCGAGCGGATGGGGTACCGGACGTCGGGTACCCGGCAGAGGGCTCGCAGCGGCGCCAAACGAAGTGCTCTGCCCGAACTGTTTCAGGTACGGCCCAGTCGGTCCAACTTGTTCGTCATGCGATCACGTGCTGTCGGCAGATTGATTCCTGATCACGGTCACGCTCGTCTCACCGGAGCGTGACGCGACCACTCGTCAACGATGGAGTGAGCCACGAGCTCGGGAGACTCGTGCTCCCAATACCGCCGAACGCACCACCCCGCCTCGGTCAACTTCGCCGATGCCTCGATGTCACGAGCGACGTTGCGTGCGAGCTTCGGTATCCAGTAGTCGGCGTTTGCCTTGGGTGTGGTGCCGTGCACAGGGCAGCCATGCCAAAAGCAACCGTCGATGAAGATCGCGATGCGTCTCCGCGTGAAGACGATGTCTGCTCTCGACCGAAGGTCCGGGACGGGCGCAACGTCCACGCGGTATCGCAGGCCCATGGCGTGCAGCATCCTTCTGACACGCAACTCGGGCTTGGTGTCGCGCCTTCGATTCGCGAGCATTGTGCGCCGCGATGTTTCGCTTGAGGCCCAGGATTCGGCCATACCGCAGAGTACCTCGCGCCAGCCACCGCGTGCGGCTCAGGACACGTGCACAGCAAACAGACTGGCTAGCAGAGCGCGAAGCTCCTCGGCTCCCATCGCCGACAGATCGGTGACTCGCAATTCGAACTGAAGTGACTTGAATGCTGTTCTCACGACGTCACGGCGGTTTGACGCGCGACTCAGCGACATTATCTGCTCGCTTACGAGGCGGGCGAGGCGATGATCCGACGAGAGATTTCGGTCAATCAGACCGACGAGCTCATCTTCATAGAGGGGCAAGTCTGGATCGTTAAGCAGGTCTCCCAGTATCCATGATCGAAGGTAGAGACGCTGAAAGACATTGCGTCGTCCGGCTCTGTACCGATCGGCTGGGAGCTCCCCGTGCGAGTCGGGCCCGAACCGCTGAACTGCGAAGTCGGGAAGCACGACCAGCGTGAGATATGGCCAGACGTCGGGATGCGACGCTTGCTGGCGATCTTCCTGCGCGAACCATGCTGCGAGCGCATTGCCCACGGCTCTGTCGAAGGCGCGGTCTCGATCGCTTCTTCGATGGGATGTGTCGGGGGCGACGGCCTTCCCAATGGCGTCGTGTAGGTCTCTCAGATGAGAGACAGGAACTGGGATTCCGTCTCCGGGGAATGTCGCTGCGGGATGGTGCGCGCCATCTTGAAATGGGCGCGCAATCCCTCCGGACTGAATCGTCCTTTCGAGCCGACTGATTTCGCTTCCGACGTCCGTGCGTGACAGCCGGGGATAGATGTAGCTCACCGCGAACCCTGCTCTTCGAGAAAGTTGAGGGCCTCGCGGGAGCGATTCGTCAAAGCCAGCGGGTCCTCCATTGCTAGGCGGCATCCCTCGTCGATCGTGAGCCCCAGCGAGGTGGTGATACCGAGTCCGAGAGCGGCTAAACAACGAAAGTCTTCTTCAGCAAAGGCGGTCAATGCGGCGCCATCGACGACGTTCCGCCAACTGCCGAGAAGTCGGAGCACCGACATATGAACGTCGGTCTCAATCGCTGCGTACGTGCTCGCTGCCGCCGTGCCCTCGACGATCGGATGACACGCTTCCATGTCCGTGTTGACGAACAGACGTATTGACGAACTGATGCTCCAGTGAGGTTCCGCGTCGGGAACTGTCTCCACGGCCCACGGAACGGCTCGGCGCCCGGTCTGTGAGAACGACAGCGCCGAAGTCGGGAAGTCCGCGTCGTCACGTTCCAGACTCAGAGTCAACGGGGTCGCGAGCTGCCATAGCTTGGCGCTCTCGTGTACAGCGTTCGCTGGATCCGGGCTGCCGGTTCGACCCGGTCCCACTACCCACAGGTCTGCGCTCAGCGACACTGCGAGGTCGCTCCCGGTCGCCGTCAGATCTACGAAGGCCGTCCAGCCTTCGTCGCTGACCTCGAAGCGCGAGTCCGCGCGCCACCTGATCCGCGCGGGAGCACACGTCGCCACAGCGACCAGACGTACATCCTCGCCCTTGTCGATTCCGGTCTCTATCCAGAACTGATCGGAGAGGATTGCCGTGCCGCGAAGCGCAATATCGTCGCCTGGGCTCCATACGTTGGCGATGTCTTCGTCGCCAAAGGCAGGGTCCACGAACTCCAGCCGCGCTTGCACTGACGTTGCGGCGGGTGTGCGGTATGGGCGTGACTCAGTGGTCGCCATCAAAGTCCTCCGCAATCAAGTCGATGCGTAGCGCTCGTCGGGCCGCCCCAGTGAATTCCACGACAACTGGCACAGCATTCTCAGCGACGGCTGTCGAACGGCCGGTTGCATCCGCCCCGATCCATTCCAGCTCGAGCTCGTCAGGGTCCAGCGGTTCGTGCACGCCCTCGTCGCCGACGGCGCTCACGCTGATGCGTACCAAGGATCGCGCCGGTCCACCTTGAACCACGAATTCGACGCTCTGCCGCTGACGACCGTCGTGGTATGTCGCAATCAACCGAGAAGGGCTTGCGTCGACACGGCGGACCCGATCAGAAGCTCTGGTGCGACGGCCGCCCCGATCGGGACGTCCGGTAGCGGTGTCAGCGCGGGATTCATGCGGAGTCGGTAGAAGTGCGCCGAGTCGACGCGCGAGGGCGCCCGTGCGGACTCGGTCTTGTGCTGGCTGCACGATTGCCGGCTCTGGGTAGAGGCTCTCTCGGATGGCGCCAATCACCTTGGTCCGAGTGGCCTTGACGACAAGGCCTTCATCACCGCCTGAGCTCGCGATCCACGAGTCATGGGCAGGGGGCTCTGTCCGGGCGTAGACCGCGTCCCAGTCGTCTGCGGACTTGTAGACCGCCAGCCACTCCAGACCCTCCAACGGTGTCTGGGCGATCCAGTCCACCGTCGACACGATCAACTCGGGTTGACCGCGCATGAGCGCGATGCGCGAGATTGCAGGGTTCCAGGTTGGGTCGAGATCGTCATGTTCGGCGGTTCGCTCAAGGGCCTGGATTCGCTGGACAATCGCCAGGTGGCCGAGGGTGCGCTGGTATCGAGTGATGGGGATGACGTGCACCGGAAGCCCCTGCGGAGTCTTGATCAATGCCTCGCTCTTCGTGCGATGAGCACGTATGGCATTCAATCCCGCGCCCCATAGGGCCAGAGTCCCAATCTCCGCATCGACCAATGACACGCGCGAATTGTCGACCTCCAGCACCAGCTCCATCGGCGGCTCATCGGTGTCCGGAGGGGCGATCAGCTTGGGCCAGAGATGGACTCGAATCGCCGAACGGGCCTTCGCCGCGAAAGTCGTCGCCTGCGTTGCCAGGTCGCGAGCAGGGTCTTCCTCGTCTTCGGTTGCCCCCAGGCTCTCGACGGTGAGATCGGGGTCGACGACAAGCATGGAGGTGCCAGTCTCGTCGTTCTCATATCGGTGGGTGAACAAACGCGAGCCGAGCAGCTCGGCCGCGTCGCCGATGAGGGGAAGGATCGTGTCGCCGTCCCGTAGACCCCACCAATGGCGACCCGTGAACTGAACGCCAGCCTCAACGTAGGAATCGCGAAAGGCTGACACAATCAGTCGATGCTCGAGGATCCCTCGCTCGTTGAAACATCGCGTCCAGTAGACGACTGTGCCGCGTCGGCTGAATGCATAGGACGCGGTCTTCCCGAAACCATAGGTGCCTCCGCCCTTGCCGTCATCGCGCGGAACCCCGACCTTCAGAATGAGGTCCTGAAAGTTGCGAGGGTCGTCGCCTCGAACGGGTCGCAGCGTCACAGGCCCGTCCAGACCAGTCGTCCCGCGATCGTAGATCTCGAGAACGTAGGGATTGTCCGGCAGTCCGCCAGCGGCGACGGGTTCATTGTCTGGGAGCAGCCGAGCGAGGTCTGCCCTCATTCTCCAGTCGATGCGGCGTAGGTGGAGGCCGTAGGTTGGTCTCCGACCATCAAGGCGAGCGTCCCAGCTGTTCTGCGCGGTCTCCCTGATCAGAATCTCGAGGGGAGAGAGCTCGGTCCGACCCAGCAGGCGATCGCCTCCGGTCGAATCCATATCGCCCGGCTGAAACTGCTTCGGGAACCAATCGAGAGGTTCGATAGAACCAAGTACCGTGTCGCTCACAGGCCCACCAGCACGTCCGACAGTTTGGACGGGTCCATGGCGTCAGGGCACGCGTCCAGCAGCAGCGAGTAACGAAGATTCTGAACTGCTGAGAATGCTGTCTGACCCAGTCTGGAAACGCGTAGCCCTGGAAACTCGTCGGTCACGCGAAACAGGCGCTCGTCCGTCACCACGAATCGCATGGCGTCCTCGACGACGATGGGGGAGTTCTCGGTTGAGCGTTCGAACAGCATCCCCTTCGGTAACCCAGCCGCGTCGATGTTGTCGATGAGGTCAGAGACCGTCTGACCATCGGCGCTTTCCTCCAGTCGCATTGCGTACAGGTGCAGTGAGCCACCTGACGGTGGATCGAGTTGGTGAGCACCGTGGATATCAACAGCCGGGGAGTCTCCGCCCGTGTACGCCTTGACCTCCAGCGCGTTTCGAAGGAAGAAGTCGTGCTTGTACCCTTCCTGTCCGCGCCACGCGGCTCGTGCGTGTGGCGGATCGAGCTGCGCGAGTCTGAGGAGGACCGTGAGCTCACCGAAGAGGCCGATCGCTCGTTGCCGCGAGAGGGTCCGTTGCCCACGGGCGAGAGCCTCGCGCCACGCATTGAGGACTCGCATCAGTGCATCGATGCATGGTTCCCCGGACTCGTCGACGCGGCTGAGCATCTCGCCGACGAGCGACAGGAATGTGGGAGTGAGCGTTGGATCGTGGCTTGCGATGTCAAGGGACATCGCAGACCCGTCGTCGACGGGTTGGTCCAGCCATTCGGCAGGCAGGACCTCCCCGAGAGGCAATTCGAATGGCTTACGGCCGGGCGGGAGTGCGACGAGAAGGTGGATGACTCCGGCATGGTCTCTTGCGAGTCGAGCTTCGTGGATGTCGCGGTCGGGGCCGACGGGGGCCGCGTTGATCTGACCGGGCGCGGGCGTTCCCTGGTCGAGCAGTTCGAGAGCGTGGGTGACGCGTTCGTATGCGGTCATGCCGCACCTAGCTCTACGAAGTCTCCCTCTGTATCGGTGAGAGTGGTCACGTCTGCGTCAGCATCGTCGTCGCTGAGCGTCGGTCGGACCTCGGCCGCGATGTATTCACCGTCGTCCTCTGCCTCGGCGTGCGGGTAGATGACCCCTAGTCCGAGCAGATCCTCCTGAGCGTCCATCGCTCGACGCGTCTTCGAGCTGGGGCGCGGCTGGGAGTTCGCGCTCACAACGTAGAGGGCGATCACGCCCGTGCTCGGCGCCAGAGCTTGACGAACGCGCCGAACGCTCGTGACGTCGTTTGTGTCGGCAGAGTCGAGGAGACCGTCCGGGTCCTCAAGCACACCGTTGTCAGCGAGAATCCGAAGGTCCAGGAGTGAGTCTGTGCTTGACATCAGGGCCCGGATGTTCACGACGTCGGAGCCTGGAGGCGGAGGGCTAGGGAGTCGATCCGGTGTCCAGAACTCTGCCCTGAGCGGTGCGCGGCTGACAACCCCGACGTCGATGCCGTCAGCGTAGGTGAATCGCCCGAGCCGCCCAGGGCCCGAGATGAGGACGAGGTTCCAGGTGACTCCGTCTCCGTGCAGCTCAAGCCACTCCTGCATCGCGGACGGCTGTAGCCACGGATCCGAGTCAGCGACCCAGTAGTGCTCAAGGAATTCGATGAGGTCGTTGTTCGCGAGACCCGCGAACAACTGTGATGCGCTCGTCGTTCGAGACTTCGTCGCCTGGAGGTGGTGCGACAGTCCGCGTTCAACTGCCGCACCAACGATCGTTCTAGCCGCCTCCTGCGCTCGAAGGGCTCCCGAGGGAGAGCGGTCGAGGTAGATCGTCTGGCGCCGGGTTCCACCCAAGCCGGCGTGGACGAGGATCGTGTTAGACATCTTTCCTGGGGACGTGATCTGGAGCCGTCCAGGGTGCGCCAGCACGCGAATCGCCAATTCGCGCGGGGTCTTCCCCTCCGCCTCGAGCGCAGCCACCTCTGCGCGGAGCTCACGCTCGACCCGAGCGAGATGGGAGTAGTCATCGAGGAGACCTGGCCCCACCCACACGCGCGCGAGATCCTGGTATCGAGGCCTAAATCCGAACCATCGGCCCATCTGGAGAAGGGTGTCGTAGGTATTCGATGCACGGAGAAAGTACGACACAACGAGTCCCTCGAGCGTGAGTCCGCGGGAGAGGGTGCCGCCGCCGATCGCGATCACGAGCTGAGGTTCATCATCGGGATAGGTCAGTCGATCGTCAGACTGCCCGTTGTCGATCTTGACCGTGACGTATCCGATGATCTCCTTTGTCTTCTCCCACACCTGCGACCACCCTGGTGAATCCTCGGCCCCGCGGAGGTGGGCCGCCCGATCGATCTCTCGATCGAACACCGATCGGAACTCCTCCTCTTCGTCGTCGCGGTTGAGAGCCATGCCTTCTGTGAAGCCGGCGACGGCATCCTTGAGCAGCTGGTGAGCGCGCACTCGGTGCGACGTGTGTAGAAGCATCGACGAGTGAGCAACTTTGCCGGTACGCAGCTGACGCACCGCTGTCGCAAGGATGAACCATCGAATGGCATCGCTGAGGGAATCGGTTACCGCGGGCTCGAAGGCCTCAATATCTCTGCCGTGCGGAACAAGCACGTCGGCATCGTCTTGACTGACTAGGTGAGACAAGGAATAGATGTCTTCGTCTTCCTCGTGATCTGCGTCCTGATTGACATCGAAGAAGCTGTCGGCGCCCATGTAGTCGTCGGGCTTGGGGAGCACCATCGCGAAGTCGTCGGGGTACAGATCCTCCTCTTCACTGGGGTCGATGAAGATGTTCGCGAATGGCGTCGCGGTGTAGGCGACATAAGTGCCGGTCGGCACCTCTTTCCAGATGTCTCGCACTCGGCGATTGATGGTCGACACGAGGTCCTGGTCGCTCTTCGTGTTCGGCGTCGCCTGGTCGGACTCGTCGTCGATTATCAGTACGGCGCGATTGCGCAACGTTTCGTCGGGGATGTCTCGAAGGAACCTGGCGACGTTTGCGAGTCGACTTTCGTGCTTCTTTACGATCATGATCGCGACGTTGCCAGTGCTGGCCATCATGCCGACGGGGTTCTTCGGGGCGATGTCGGTGTCTTTGCCCGTCATCAGCCACCACGCGATGCCGGCCTTCTCGTTGGCATCGTTGACATTCAGATCCGACTCGAGTCGAAGCTGCGTCTGAGCACGCAGATTCGTGTACATGCCGGCGAGCACGATCACGATTCGATAGCCGGCGTCGACCGCTTTCGAGATGAGGCCCGCGTAATTCGCAGTCTTTCCGGACTGGACGTAGCCGATCACAAGCCCTTTGCGTCTGGCACCGGGCTCCTTCGGGTTGGCGCAGCGCGACAGGATGCGGGTCGTCGAGTCATCGATGGCCTTCACTGCCGATTCGGGGAGCCGTGACGAAAGGACCTCTCTATACGCGGGCCATTCGCCGACAGCCGTGCGGGGTCCGCTGTACCAGGAGCTGTATCCGCCGTCCTTCTTGACGAGATTGCCGATCTGTATCGTCTCGATGATGTTGCGCTGGTCCTGCAGATAGATGTCATATGCAGCAACGAAACCCGGGAACATCCGCTCAATGAGCGCCTTCACCTCAGCCTCTGCGGCGGAGCCCTTTCTGTCGGGCTGGCTCGCGAGCATGCCCTCAAGTGCGCCTAGGCCAGTGCGGAAGTCAGCTTCGGACAGCGGTGAACTCGACATCATCTCTCCTGACTGGCGGGCTACGTCGGACCTGAGCAACGCTCGGCAGCATGGCCCCACAAATGGGTATGGCAGAAGCGTGCCGTTGTTCGTTGCTAGGCGTCAACCAACTGATGACGCCCGACCGGCGAGCCGTCCTGGTTGAGGTTCTGCGGGATCGAGGAATATCCCGTGCCCTGGAAGGACCGAAAGAGGGCGCGGAAGATGTGAAAGGCGCCGTGAGGGGGCACCGCCATTCCCACCTGACGGCGCACGCTGCCGCGCTCGCCGACGAACTCGAAGTCGTCGGGGAAGGTCTGAAGGCGAGCCCGCTCTCGATTCGTGAGCGCACGAGGCTCCGCCCAGTGGTATCCATGCGTGCCGCCGCCGCCCGACCCAGTGATGGTGTACGACGGTCTGTCCGGACGAAGCCGCTTGTAGATCTGACTAAGAGTGGCCCCTTTGACATTCAGTCGGAGCTCGTCCGTCATCCGCTTCGCGTTGAACGCGTTCTCGCCCGGGTCGATCAGTTCGAGTCGGCGGATAACCGACTCGGGGTGACGGATGATCCTGTGATTCGGCGTGCCTGGCGGGATGTCGCTGAGCGCTTCGGCGGCTGTCTTCCACTGATCGCGATCGGGGTGGGTGGGCGCGGGGACTCGGAAGGTCACGGGGACGTCCTCCCGCACGCCCACCACGATGATGCGGTGGCGCCGCTGAGGAACGCCATAGTCCTCGAATCGATAAAGGTGGGGTGTGAGCTTATAGCCGCGGCCAGCTTCTCTCATCGCGTCGAGGATTCTCTTGAAATCGCTTCCGCCGTTGGAGCTGCGGAGTCCGCTGACGTTCTCGGCGACGAACCATTCAGGCTGATGGTGCTCCAGTACTTTCACGCCGTAGGCGAAGAGCGGCCCGAACTCGCCTTTCAGGCCACGATTCTCGCCAACGAGGCTGTAGTCGTTACAGGGAAATCCGAAGGCGAAACCGTCAATGTGCGGTAGGGATTCGATGTCGAGGGACCGTACGTCCTGACAGATCACTGAGTCAGCTGTGGCGCCGCGGATGTTGGCGATATACGTGGAGACGGTGTTCTCGTCGTAGTCGTTGGCCCAGCCATGGTGAAGCGGGGTGCCCGTCGCGCGCGCTGCGTTATGGGCGCCGAGAGCCATCCCGCCCGGTCCCGCAAACAGTTCTCCAAGTGTGAATCCAAGCGTCACCGTGCGCGTCTCCTATGCTGTGGTCGCCATCATGGGGGACCGCTCGTGAGCCTATCCAGAGTGTGTGACATCGCTACTGTTCCACGCGGAGGCCCGCCAAACTCGACGCAGCCATCCGGCGTCCTGCAGATCGAGTTTGAGCCCTCAACGGAGCAAGTAGGTCCACGGCGGTTCGCCTCGCGGATCAGCCAGGGGGAGAGCACCCTCCGCGGCGTTGGCTGCCGGTTGCCAGGCGCGCATGGATGTTGTCAAGCTAGATGGCTGGCGAGACCAACCGACGCGACTGTTGACAACGCCCGGGGCGGACACACGCCATGACCACCGGGCAGAGTATCGTACGCAGAGAACGTCGAGCAGGTGGTCGAGGCCAGGACCGCCCGAAAATCTCTTGAGTTGTCAATAGGGCTGGAGTCGAGTGTCATCACGCAGTTCGGTCCGCGGGGAGACGGGGTTGACGCGTGCCGATGGGTCGTGAAGGTCATGCGCGCGTAGGGATCCTCACTGTCATTCCAGAGGAGATGGATGAGGCGCTCGATGTTCTCGGCGCGTCGGTCGAAGTCGGTATGACCGGCTACTTCACGTCTCCGCTTTCGCTGGATGAAGGCCTCGATTGCCTGCCGTTCGTAGTCGCTCGTTCCTCCGACCGTTCGAACGGGCCCGCGAACGAAAGTGCACGAGCGCTCCTCGAAGACTGGCGCCCAGAGACACTGCTGCTGGTGGGCATTGCAGGCGGAATCCGTCGGGTCGGGAACTCCGTTCCGGCAGCGTTGGAGCCGGGTCCAGCGCTCGGCGACGTTGTGCTCGCGACGATGGTGCATTTCGGTGACTACGGCAAGGATCTGCCGTCGGGGTTCTTGCCGCGCTGGCTCCCGCTTGTCCACCCTCCAAAACGACTGTTGACGCGACATGGCGAACCTATGCGGATCAATACGGAGTGGGCTGAAGGAATCCGAGACTGGCCCGGCGATCGACCTCCGACGCTTCATCAGGGAGAGATAGTCGCGGTCGAAGCCGTAGCCAGCAATCCCTTCGCAGAGCGCCAGCAGGCGATCCTCAGATACTTTGACAAGGCGATCGCGATTGACATGGAGTCGAAGGGTGTTGCGGAGGCGCTATTTGACTACGAGGCCGACGTCGGTGTTCACTACCACCCTCGGTGGATGTGCGTGCGCGGTATCAGTGACCTCGTTGTCGGCAGTGATGCGGCGGTAGCGCTTCTCGGTGAAGACAACGCGGCTCAGCGTGAGGAGTGGCGCAAAGCAGCCGCTCGGAGCGCGGCACTCGCGGCACGCGCCCTTCTCATTCGACTTCTTTCCAGACCGACGAGCGCGCACCCCGAACAGCCGCCTCGCCCAGCGTGGCCACACGCCTCCCAGATCGGGATGTCCCCGGCCCCTGAGATGGTTGAGGCATGAGCGATTCGCGTGATTTCGACTACCCGCTCATCCTCTGTGAGGACTTCGATGGCATTCTCGCCCGCGAAGGACCTGAAGCGTCGATCGAACAGTTCATCGATACGACGCTACGTCGGGGACGGTTGCTGCTGCAGGCTGCTGGCGGCGCAGGGAAGACGCGAACTCTAGAGAAGATGGCGGCGGCGGCCATACGCGCGAACCATCGGGTCAGCTCCGTTGAAGTCCAGAAGATTGCTAGGGACGCTCTCGAAGCAGACGGAGTTGACGCTTTGCTCCGCGCGGCTGAGCCTCAACTCACATACGAGGAACTTGCGGGCGGAGACTCGCTCCTGTTGCTCGTCGATGGCTTAAGCGAGGCGAGCAGCGACACCGCCGAGCTTGTACTCCGCGCAGTGGACGAGTGGGCCGCAATGGGCCCTTCCACTGGCACCGTCGTTGCCGACCGGCTTACGAGACGCACGGTCAACCCTCGTCGATGGCAGCTCGCCACTCTCGGACCTGTTCCGCGCCACGTGATCTCCAGAATCGTCGGGCGCGACGTCAACGACTCGGAGACAGGCTTGCTAGAGAGCCCTGTCAATCTCGACATCGTTGCGAACTTGCCGGGCGAGTTCCTCTCCAGTCGTAGTCAAGCGATCGAACGTCTGACTCAGAGGCAAAACCTCTCGGAGGTGGACTGGGAGGGCCTAGAGAATCTCGCGTTGCGTGTATATCGAGAGCGAGGTCGGCGGAGCATTCCGATTGCTTGGATACATGCAGCAATCGGCGAGCAAGCTACTGCCACGCTGGGCTCTGCCGGCATGATGACATCGCTAGGCGCCGACGAGATCACGTTCCGTCACCACCTCGTTCACGATTACTTGGCGGCGAAAGCTGCGTCGCGGGATTCCAGCGGTTGGGGTCACGAGCTATTCGACGTACTGACGCTGAAGAGTTCGTCGTACGACGTTCTGGTGATGCTGCTCGAGCTTGTCAACCAGGACCAAAGAGACGTCCTGATCCGGCGCGTCTACGACTGGAACCTGTACGCAGCTTCATATTTGTTGTCGCGGGACAGATCGACGCACGGCTCGACCGACCTGACGACAGAGTCGGAAATCTTGGCGCTACTCGGTGAGCGACGCTTCGATCACTTCCTCGCGACGCGTCGTCAGGTTGATGACGCCCTAGCGCTTCACGGCGGGCCTCTCGCGACGTCCTATCAACAAGCGTCGTCGGTTGAGGAAGTAGTCAAGCTTGCCCAAAGCACACTGCCCGAAGATGCCTCATACAGAGCATGGCTCGTTGTGTTCGCTTGCAACGTCTCGCCTAGTCCTTCGTGGCTGGTCGAACAGATGCAGGAGATCGACGGCGTGGACGGGTGGACCGCCGCCAACGTCGTCCGGCGCCTGGGGGTGGATTCCCAGGGTCGCCTGTCTATTCAAGCGCTACTCGATGCTGACTCAGCAGTCGTTAGATGGCGCGCGGTCCATGCGCTCGGGGTTGCCGGGAGCCCGGTCCTGAGTGACCTGTTCCGCGCACTGGAGGAGGATGAGAGCCCTTCAGTTCGTTTCGGCGCCCTGCGGTCGCTCGCCGATCAGGCATACCTTGCAGAGAGCGTCGAGATGCGGTTGAGAATCTTCCGCAACCTCGCTTCCCACACAGGGCAGATTCTTGCTGATCCCAATCTGGCACGGGAGCTCGCAAGAGTGCTTCACGTCGACAATGCGCCGGATGGATGGATCGACGGGGTCAGCATCGCCATTGAGTCGATACTTGCCGTCGAATCGGATCCAAGAGAGCTTGAGAAGTGGAGACGTGTTGGGTCATCTGTCCGGGCGGGAAACTTGGAGATGGTGTGAGTAGTTCGAACGTGGCACTCGAGTCGGCAGCGTGGGCCGTGCGTGAGAATGCGCGAATCTTGGGCAGCACCTCAGTGGGTTGCGCGCTCATGACGAGCACTGGCGACGTGTTCACAGGGTGCAATGTCGAGCACCAGTATCGTTCTCACGATATTCACGCCGAGACCAACGCGATTAGCACAATGGTGGCGGCGGGACACCGCTCACTCGTGGCCATCTTCGTTGTCGCCGAGCGCTCACGATTCACTCCATGCGGGTCTTGCATGGATTGGATTTTTGAGTTCGGCGGACCTGACTGCACGGTGTCTTGGCAACGATGTCCGGGCGGACAGATCAGCTCCTTTAAAGCAAGCGAGCTGATGCCGTACTACCCCCGCTGAGAGACCCTTTGACCCGGTTGACGAGCATGCGCTAGATCCGCGGATCTAGCGACTCACGGATCTAGCTATTCACCGATGCACGCAGGCACCAATGGTGAGGGAGGGACTGCTGCACGGATAGGTGACGGTGGGTCTGTCACGCAGCCAGTGCGGCTGGCGTGTTCATGATGACCTCGAACTCTACGGGCGTCAACCGGCCGAGG
>JGI26531J51214_10000997_pt1 | contig 20781 bp, 24 predicted proteins | sample ThiBiot_500_biof_2_FD_51214 | JGI IMG/M metagenome (IMG submission 51214)
TCCGCCCGACGCGCCGCCTGTGCCGCGGCCGGATCGCGGATAACCTGGTGCGATGTCCGCGACGCCCGGCTCCCCCGACGGGCTGCCCCCTGCGGAGTGGGNCCGTCTCCCGGATGCCGTCCGCGCCCGGCTGGCCGAGATCGCGGCCACCGCCCTGGGGGAGATGCCCGCCANCGAGGTCCCGGTGCCGCTGCGGCGCTTCGCCCGGTTCGCCCCGGCCAAGCGGGCCAAGCTCGCCGGCCCGGCCCTGACCGCCGAGCTGGCGTCGTCCACGGTGTTCCGCTCGGCCGTCGTCGCGTGGTGGGAGGAGCACCGCACCGGTGAGCTCGTCCCGACCGCCGACGACCCCCTGACCGCCGCCGCGGCCGCGATCCTGCTGGGTGACGCATCGGCCCCCGAGGCCGTGGCGGTCGCCGCCCGCCGCGGTGAGGTCGTCGAGCTGCGGGCGGAGCGGGACGAGGCGCTGTCGCGGGTGGACAAGCTCACCGTCGAGCTGGAACGGCTGCGCGGCGAGCTGACCGAGGCCCGCGCCCAGGCCCGGACGGCGGGCGAGACCCGCGACGTCGAGTACCAGCAGCTGCGCCGGCGGGTCTCCGAGCAGGGGGCCACCCTGCGCGCGGCGCTGGACGCCCGGACCGCCGCGGAGCAGGCCGTCGAGGACGTGCGCCGCGAGGCCGCCGCGGAGCTCACCGCCGCCCGCGAGGAACGCGACCGCGAACGCGGACGCGCCGAGTCCGAACGTCGCCGGGCCGACCGGGCCGCGGCCGAGGTGGCCGCGGCCCGCCAGGCCGCCCGCGAGGCCCGCCAGGCCGACGAGGTGCGGCTCGCGCTGCTCGTCGACACCCTCGGGGGCGCGGTGGCCGGGCTGCGCCGCGAGCTGGCCCTGGGCGGCGGCGGCCCACGGCCCGGCGATCTCGTCGCCGGGGCGCAGCAGGGCCGTGGCGGTGCGGCCGTCGACAGCGTCTCCGGACTCGACTCGCTGCTCTCGGTGCCCACGCTGCACCTCGTCGTGGACGGCTACAACGTCAGCAAGACCGCCTACCCCGAGCTCACCCTCGCCGACCAGCGCACCCGGCTCGTCGGCCAGCTCGCCGCGCTCGCCGCCCGCACGAGCATCGAGATCACGGTGGTGTTCGACGGGGCGGGAGTGGTGGTGGCGCCGATGCGCGGCTCCCGCGGGCTGCGCGTGCTGTTCAGCGACAAGGGCGTGCTCGCCGACGACGTCATCCGCACGCTCGTGGCCGCCGAGCCCCAGGGCCGTCCGGTGGCCGTGGCCACCTCCGACCGCGCCGTCGTCGAGTCCGTGCGGCGCCGCGGCGCCTACTCGGTGCCGTCGGCGGTGCTGGTGAAGCGGCTGGGGCGGCCGTAGCGCCCGGGGCCCGGCGGGATCCCCCCGTGATCGTCGTGTGTCGGACGCGAGCGTCCTCGCCGGGGCGATGAGGTGCGATGCGCGCTGATCACGGTGGACGGGGCGGCCGGTGATCGCTTCGCGCCGCCCGCGAGCGCCCTCCCTCACGGCGTCGTCGTGCGGCCCGCACCGATCGTGCTGGAGCGAGCGCGTCAAGAATGTCGGTGGGTGCTCGTAACGTCCGCCGTGCCCGGGAGAACACCCCACGGTCGACAGGAGCAGAGATGATCATCGAGTGCGACAGCTGCGAGGTCCGCGGTCACGCCTGCGGCGACTGCGTCATCGGCGTACTGCTCGGTACCCCGGCCCCGCGGGAGTCCGACGTCGAGGACGAGAACGGTATGCCGTCCGGCGCGCCGATCGTGCAGCTCGACGCACCGGAGCAGCGTGCGTTCGACGTTCTGGCCGAGCAGGGCCTCGTCCCCCGGTTGCGTCTCGTCGCCACCCGTACGCGGCGCGACTCCCCGGAGCAGAACGGAGGGCGACCCGTCCGTGACGCCGGGTGACAAAACGCCGTCGCGTAACGAGTAGTCGTGGTCACGCGGTTCCGGAGAGTGACACTCCGGGTGGCGACGCGCCGGGGGAGGGGTGATGTGGACGCCGTGACGGGGGCTCCGTAATCTCCGCGAGACCTTGTGGTCGCTAGCCGCTCCCCCGATCGGCGTCGCAGGGTCGGCACGCACCGCTCCGGCACGCAGCTCCCCGCCGGGCGGCGTGCGGATCGTGGAAGGAGTTCCAGCCGCGTGGTGTCGCCTCGGCGTAACCCCTCCTGCAACCGCCCTACGGTGTGGCGGGTGATGTCCGGCAGCTCCCTCGCCGTCGTCACGCTCGTGGCGGGGGTGCTCATCGTGAACCCCGCGTCCGCCGACCCCCCGCCTCCCGTGGACCCGGCCGCCGCGGCCGCGGCCCTGGCGGCTCCGGCCACCACGCCCGCGCCTCCGCCCAGGCCCACCAATGCCACCGACGCGGCCGCCCAGCTCGACCAGGTCCAGCGCGAGGCCGAGGCGCTCACCGAGCAGTGGCACGCGGCGCAGGACGCCCTCACGGCGCGCCAGCAGGACGTCACCAACTTCCAGAACGCCGTCGGGCCCGCGAAGGCCGCGGTCGACGTGGCGAAGGCCAACGAGGAGAGCTACCGCAAGCAGGTGGACGCGGTCGCGATGGCCACGTTCGAGAGCGGCAACCTCGACCAGTTCAACGCGCTGCTCGCCAGCGGCTCCCCGCAGGACTTCCTCGACCAGATGTCGGCGCTGGAGAGTCTCTCCTCGCAGTACAAGGAGGCGCTCGGCCAGCTCAGCGCGGAGGTCGACAAGACCACCGCCGCCCAGTCCGACGCCGACGCGGCCGTCGCCCGCGCGCAGGCCGCCGTCGCGCAGGCCACGAAGGCCGAGCAGGACCTCGGGGCCCGCAAGAAGGACGCCGAGATGCGCATCGACGAGGCCGAGAAGCTGCTCGCGCAGCTCTCGCCCCAGCAGCGCCGCGACCGCAACGGCCCCGGTGCGGACGCGCCGGACATCACCGGCTCCGGCGTCGGCGTGGAGGCGCTGCGCGCCGCGGCCACACAGCTCGGCAAGCCCTACGTGTGGGGTGCCGAGGGCCCGAACAGCTACGACTGCTCCGGCCTCACGTCCTGGGCCTTCAAGAAGGCGGGCGTCACGCTGCCGCGGTCCAGCAGCCAGCAGGCGCTGGTGGGCAGGGCCGTGTCCTGGGATCAGCTGCAGCCTGGTGACCTGGTCTTCTACTACAGCCCGGTCAGCCACGTCGGCATCTACGCCGGCAACGGCACGTTCATCGACGCCCCGCAGAGCGGTGACGTCGTGAAGTACCAGAAGGTCTCCCGGAGCGCCTTCACCGGCGCGCGGCGCGTGTAGCGCCCCACGGATCACGTCCGCTCCCCGGAGCACGGGCGGCGCCCGGCCCTCAGGCCGGCCGCCGCCCGTCTCCTTATAGCGTCACGGCGTGCCGCGCACCCTGCTGGTCACCAACGACTTCCCGCCCCGCAACGGCGGCATCCAGAACTACCTGCACGCCCTGGCCGACCGGCTGCCCCCGGGTGAGCTCGCGGTCTACGCGCCCGCCTGGCCCGGCGCGGCGGCCTTCGACGTGGCCCTGTCCTATCCGGTGCACCGCCACCCGACGTCGCTGATCCTGCCGACGCCCGGGGTCGCCCGGCGGGCCGCGGAGCTGGTGCGCGAGCACGGCGCGAGCACGGTGTGGTTCGGCGCCTCGGCCCCGCTGGGGCTGCTGGGGCCGTGGCTGCGCCGGCACGCCGGCGTCGAGCGCGTGGTGGCGAGCACGCACGGCCACGAGGTGGGCTGGTCGATGGTGCCCGGCGCGCGACAGGCCCTGCGCCGCATCGGTGCCGACGCGGACGCGCTCACCACCATCTCCCGCTGGACCCGGGGCCGGATCGCCGCGGCCTGCGGGCCCGATGCGGCCCTGGAGCCGCTCCCGTCCGGGATCGACACGGACACCTTCCGGCCCGACCCGGCGGCCCGCGCCGAGCTGCGCCGCCGCTACGGCCTGGGCCAGGCGCCCGTCGTCACGTGCGTGTCCCGGCTGGTGGCGCGCAAGGGCCAGGACGTGCTGATCCGGGCGCTGCCGCGGATCCGGGACCGCGTGCCCGGCGCCCGGCTGCTGCTCGTGGGCGACGGCCCCGACGGGCCGAGGCTGCGCCGGCTCGCCGCCGAGCACGGCGTGGCCGGCCACACCGTGTTCGCCGGGGCCGTCCCCGCGGCCGAGCTACCGGCCCACCACGCCGTCGGCGACGCGTTCGCGCTGCCGTGCCGCACCCGCGGCGGCGGGCTGGACGTCGAGGGCCTGGGCATCGTCCTGCTGGAGGCCGCGGCCGCCGGGCTGCCGGTGGTGGCGGGCGACTCCGGCGGAGCCCCGGAGACGGTCCAGGACGGCTGCACCGGCCACGTGGTGCCCGGCCGTGACGTCGACCGGCTGGCCGAGGCGGTCACGGCGCTGCTCGCCGACCCGGCCCGGGCGCATGCGATGGGCGAGGCCGGTCGCGCCCGGATGCAGGCGGACTGGACCTGGCCCGGCCGGGTGGCCCACCTGGCGTCGCTCCTCTGACCCGTCGGGAGGGGCCGGGGTCAGGCCGGCTGCTTGCTGCCCGCGTAGATGCCCGCGATGTCGTCGGCGAAGTGCTCGGCCACCACCGCGCGCTTGACCTTCAGGGTGGGGGTGATCTCGCCGCCGGTCTCGGTGAAGTCGACGGGCAGGACGCGGAACTCGCGGATCTGCTCGGCGCGGGAGACGGCCTGGTTGGCGTCGTCCACGGCCGTGGCCACCTCGGCCCTCAGGTCGGCGTCGTCCACCAGGTCGGCCACGGANGTACCGGCGGCCTTGCCGTGGTTCTCCAGCCAGGCGGGCAGGGCCTCCTGGTCGATGGTGACCAGCGCGCCGATGAACGGCTTCGCGTCGCCGACCACCATGCACTGGCTGATCAGCGGGTGGGCGCGCAGCCGGTCCTCCAGCACCGCCGGGGCGACGTTCTTGCCGCCGGCCGTCACGATGATCTCCTTCTTGCGGCCGGTGATCGTGAGGAAGCCGCCGTCGTCGAGCACGCCGATGTCGCCGCTGTGGAACCAGCCGTCCTCGATCGCCTCGCCCGTGGCCTGCTCGTTCTTCCAGTAGCCGCGGAACACGACCGGGCCCTTGAGGAGGATCTCGCCGTCGTCGGCGATGCGGACCGCGTGCCCGGCCACCGGACGGCCGACGCTGCCGATGCGCGTGGCCTCGAGTGTGTTGGCGGTGATCGCCGCCGTGGTCTCGGTGAGGCCGTAGCCCTCCAGGATGGGCAGGCCGATGCCGCGGAAGAAGTGGTTGAGCCGCTCGCCCAGCGGCGCGCTGCCCGACGCCGCGGCCACGACGTTGCCGCCGACGGCCGCCCGCAGCTTGCCGTAGACCAGCTTGTCGAACAGCGCGTGCTTGGCCTTGAGCGCGAGCCCGGCTCCGCCCTGGTCCTGGGCGCGGCTCCAGGCGATCGCCGTCTCGGCGGCCGCGTCGAAGATCTTGCCCTTGCCGTCGGCGTGAGCCTTCTGCCGGGCGCCGTTGTAGACCTTCTCGAACACCCGCGGGACGGCCAGCAGGAAGGTGGGCTTGAACTCGCCGAGGTCGGACAGAAGGTCGGAGACGTCGGCGGTGTGGCCGATGATGCCCCGGCTGGCGGTGGCCCCGCACTGGATGGCCTTGCCGAACACGTGGGCCAGCGGCAGGAACAGCAGCACCGAGCCGCCGTTGCGCAGCAGCTCCGGGAACGCCGCGATCACGGTGCGGACCTCGGACTGCACGTTGCGGTGGGTCAGCTCGCAGCCCTTGGGGCGGCCGGTGGTGCCCGAGGTGTAGATCAGGGTGGCGAGGTCGTCGCTGCGCACCGCCCTGCGGCGGGCGTGCACCTCCTCGACGGTGGTGGCGTCGCCCAGCAGCGCGAGCTGCTCGACCCCACCGGGCTCGCCGGCCTCGGGCTCGATCTGCCAGATCCGCTTCAGCGCGTCCAGGTCGTCGCGCACGCTGTCGACCAGCGCGCGGTGCTTCGGGGACTCGACGATCACGGCCACGGCGCCGGAGTCCGACAGGATCCAGCGGATCTGGTCCGCCGAGGAGGTCTCGTAGATCGGCACCGTGACGCCGCCGACGGCGAGGATGGCGTAGTCGAGCAGCGTCCACTCGTAGCGGGTGCGCGAGAGCAGCCCGACGCGGTCGCCGGGCGCCACACCGGCGGCGATCAGCCCGCGGGCGGCCGCGACGACCTCGTCCGCGAACGTGGCGGCCGTGATGTCGACCCACACCTTGTCGGCGCCGCGCCGCCGATACGCGACCTCGGACCCGTACGACGCGGCATTGTCGAAGACGGCGTCGACGATGTTCTCGTCGTCACCGACCCGGGTGGTGGCGGGAACGCTGTACTCGCGCACGGTAGTGGACCTCCTGCACCGGCATTGGTTCCGGCAAACCTACTCCCTGGTAGCTCGTTCGGGCAGGGTCCGGGCGTGTCCGTTTTGGTCCGAGTTGAGGTCGGTCCGCGGCGCCCGGCAAGCTGCACGCCATGCCTTCCGTCGACGTCGTGGACGAGACGTTCGTGGCCGTGGCGCCCGCGGTGCTGGCCGCCGAGTTCGCCCGTCCCGCGCAGTGGCGCGGCCTGTGGCCCGACCTGCGCCTGGAGGTGGTCACCGACCGCGGTGACCAGGGCTTCCGGTGGACGATCACGGGTGCGCTGGTGGGCAGCATGGAGGTGTGGCTCGAGCCGGTGCTCGACGGCACGGTGCTGCACTACTTCCTGCGGGCCGACCCCGCGGGCCCCGACGGCGGCCCCGCCCCGGCGCCGTGGCGGCGGGGGATGGCCGAGGCGANCAGGCGGCAGCGGGCGGCCAAGGCCATCGCGTTCGCGTGCAAGGCACGGCTGGAGNGTGGCCGGGCGCCGGGCGAGCCACCCGAGCCCCGGGTAGCTTCGTAGGCATGCGCGTGCACGTGGTCTCCGACGTCCACGGCAACGCGGAAGCCCTGGCCCGGGCCGGCGACGGCGCCGACGCGCTCGTCGTGCTGGGCGATCTCGTGGACTACGTCGACTACGCCGACCCCACGGCCGGCATCCTCGGCCGGGTGCTCGGGCCGCAGGTCAGTGCCGAGTTCGGCCGGCTGCGCACCTCGGGCCGCCCGGGGGAGCTGGTGGCCTACGTCCGCGCCGCCTGGGCGCGCATCGACGATCCCGCGGCCGTCGTCGAGGAGGCGGTGCGCGAGCAGTACGACCGGGTCTTCGCCGCGATGACCGCGCCCACCTGGGCCATCCCCGGCAACGTCGACATGGTCGAGTACTGGCCCGACTACGCCCGTCCCGGCGTCTGCCTGGCCGACGGCGACGTCGTCGACATCGGCGGCCTGCGGTTCGGCTTCGTCGGCGGAGCACCGCTGCCCCCGGGCATGCAGCCCCGGCGCGGCGGCCCGTGGACGCCCCACCTCCGCCTCGCCGAGGAGTACACGACGGCCGTGGGCAAGCTCGACGAGGTGGACGTCCTGTGCAGCCACGCGCCGCCGGGCGTCCCGGAGCTCGCCTACGACGTGGTGTCGCGGCGCGAGGAGTCCTCGTCGCCGTCGCTGCTGGAGAAGATCCACCGTGACCGGCCGCTGGCGTCGCTGTTCGGGCACATCCACCAGCCGCTCGCGCCGCGCGTGCGGGTGGGGCGCACCGAGTGCGTCAACGTCGGGCACTTCCGGCGTACCGCCACGCCCTACGTCCTGCGCTGGTGAAGCGCGCGGCTGTGGGTAACCTGCCGCCATGGCCGACGCGACGTCCTCCTCGATCACCATCGCCGCCCCACCGGAGCAGGTGATGGCCGTGATCGCCGACTTCGAGGCCTATCCCACGTGGGCCGAGCAGGTGAAGAGCGTCGAGGTCCTCGACAGCGACGCCGACGGCCGGGCNGAGCGCGTCAAGTTCCAGATGGACGCGGGCCCGATCAAGGACTCCTACACGCTGGACTACCGGTGGTCCGGTGACGGACGGTCGGTGAGCTGGACGCTGGTCAAGGGCCAGATCCAGAAGGCCCAGGACGGCTCGTACGCGCTCGAGGGCGGCCCCGACTCCACCACCGTCACCTACTCGCTGGCCGTCGACCTGAACATCCCCATGATCGGGATGCTGCGCCGCAAGGCGGAGAAGGTGATCATCGACACTGCCTTGAAGGGGCTCAAGCGTCGGGTCGAGAAGGGCGCCTGACGTGCGCATCGCCGACTCGGGCCGCGGGGTCCGGCGATTCGAGCGACGAGTCGAGAAAGGGGCCTGACAGGCCCGCACCCGATCACGCCGATAGGCTGCGGCGTTGTGCGGGTCGTGCTGTTCACGGGCAAGGGTGGCGTCGGGAAGACGACCCTCGCCGCGGCGACCGCGGCGCACCTCGCCCGGTCCGGACGCAAGGCGCTCGTGGTCTCCACCGACCCGGCGCACTCCCTGGGTGACGCGCTCGAGGCCGAGCTCACCGGGGAGCCCACCGAGATCGAGAGCGGCCTGTTCGCCGCCCACATCGACACCCGTGCCCTGCTCGACTCCTCGTGGGGGCAGCTGCAGGGCCACCTGCGCACGGTCCTGGCCGGCGCCGGAGTCGACGAGCTGGTCGCCGACGAGCTGACGGTGCTGCCGGGCATCGAGGACCTCCTCGCGCTGGGCGAGGTCCGGCGCCTGGCCGAGACCGGGCTGTGGGAGGTGGTGGTCGTCGACTGCGGCCCCACCGCCGAGACCCTGCGTCTGCTGGGGCTGCCCGAGGCCATCTCCGGCTACATCGAGCGCCTGTTCCCGTCGCACCGCCGGGCGGTCCGCGGGCTGCTGGCCGGGCTCGCCGGGGCGGGGAAGGCCGACGGCCCGGGCTGGGACGCCACCGTCGACGCCCTCGACGCGCTGGCCGAGCAGCTCGCCGGGCTGCGGGTGATGCTCGGTGACCACACGCGCACCTCGATCCGGCTGGTGCTGACCCCGGAGCGCGTGGTGGCCGCCGAGACCCGCCGCACCGTCACGGCGCTGGCGCTGCACGGCCTGGCCGTCGACGGGATCGTCGTCAACCGGGTGGTGCCGGGCCCGCCGCCGTCGCTGCGCGGCCCGGCCGCCCGCTGGCTGCGCGAGCGCCACGACGAGCAGCAGTCCGTGCTCGCGGACCTCGACGGGCTCGGGGAGGTGCCGCTGCGCGCCGTCGACCACACCGCGGCCGAGCCCACCGGCATCCCCGCGTTGCTGGAGGTGGCCGCGAACCTCTACGGCGACACCGACCCGGCCGCGCCCGGCGAGCAGGGCCCGCCGCTGCTGCACGTGCGGCGCACCGCCGGCAGCGGCACGTCGCGGGACTCGGAGTTCGAGCTGGTCCTGCGCCTGCCCGGGGCCGCGGACGGGGCGCTGGACCTCGCCCGCGTCGGCGACGAGCTGGCCGTGGCCGTGGGCCCGGTGCGCCGGATGGTGGCGCTNCCGTCGGTGCTGCGCCGCTGCGGCGTCACCGGCGCGCGCCTCGACGGCGACGACCTGTGCGTCGTGTTCACCCCCGACCCCGCCCTCTGGATCAGCCGGTGACGGGCTGCGCGGGGCACAGCGGCCTGAGCTCCGACCTGCGGGCCGTGGTCCTGCTCGCGCTGGACCGGTTCGAACCGGTGCTGGAGCGGGTGGGCAGCGAGCCCGCGAGCGGGCCGAGCTCGTGCGCGTCCTGCCCGCTCTGCGCGGTGCTGGCCGCGCTGCGGGGCGAGCGGCCCGAGCTGGCCGTCCGGCTCGCCGAGCACGCCACGGGCCTGGTCACCGCGCTCCGCGCCGCGCTCGAGGAGGACGCCGTCCCCACCCCGTCACCCGCCCCGGCACGTCCGGTGCAGCGCATCCACGTCGAGCGTGTGGGGGCGCAACGATGACGCGACCCGGTCGCACCCGGACCCCGACTCGCGCGCTCGCACACCCCGACCCGCGGGGGTGGGGCGCGTGCTGACCGTCGGGGTGGACGTCGGCGGCACCTCCGTGCGGGCCGGCGTCGTCGACGTCGAGGGCAACGTCCTCGACACCGCACGCACGCCCACGCCGCGCAGCGAGGCCGCGCTGGAGGCCGCGCTCGCCGGGGTGATCGGTGAGCTCGCCGCCCGGCACCCCATCAGGGCGGTCGGGCTGGCGCTGGCCGGGTTCATCACCCCCGACCGGCGCGGGGTCCGGTTCGCCCCGCACCTGTCGTGGCGCGACGCCCCCGTGGCCGACCGCATCGCCGAGCGGATCAAGCTCCCCGTCGTGGTCGAGCACGACGCCAACGCCGCCGCGCTGGCCGAGCGGCACTTCGGCGCTGCGTCCGGTGCGGCCACGGCCGTGTTCGTGGCCCTGGGCACCGGCATCGGTTCGGCGCTGCTGCTCGACGGCAAGCTCTACCGCGGCGCGTTCGGCGTCGCCCCGGAGCTGGGCCACATCCGCGTCGTGCCCGACGGCCGCCCCTGCCCCTGCGGCAAGACCGGCTGCTGGGAGCGCTACTGCAGCGGCACCGCACTGGCCACCACGGCCGTCGAACTGCTGGCCCGCGACCCGGCCCGCTCACCGGTGCTGCGCAGGCTCGTCGACGGCGACCCCGGGCAGGTCACGGGGCAGCGGGTGGCCGCCGCCGCCCGTGAGGGCGACCCCGTCGCCTGCGCGGCCATGGACGAGCTCGCCCGGTGGCTGGGCGAGGGCCTCGCGCTCGTGGCCGACGTCTTCGACCCCGAGCTGATCGTCATCGGGGGAGGGGTGTCGGAGTCGGCGCCGCTGTACCTCGACGAGGCCCGCGAGCACTACGCACGGACCGTCACCGGGGGTGCCCGGCGTCCGCTCGCCCGGATCCGCACCGCGCAGCTCGGTGAGGCCGCGGCCGTGGTGGGGGCCGCCCAGCTGGCGCGCGAGGTCAACGGGCACTGAGGGAGGACCTCAGAGGACCGCGCCGTCGTCGTCCTCGTCGAGCCCGTCGTCGTAGGAGCCGTCGGAGTGGTCGGAGTGGTCGGGCCACAGCCGCAACACCAGCCAGCCCAGCCCGGACGCGATGCTCACGAGGCCCAGCGGCACGCCGTACGGGGTGGGCACGCCGATCCAGCCCGGGGCCGCGATCAGGACGATGCCCAGGACGATCAGGGTGAGTCCGACCANGGCCGGCGGGCCGATCCGCGGCAGCGGCGGCGGCTCGGGCGGGACGAAGTGCTCGTCCTCGGGCTCGATGGACGCAGGTTCGGGCGAGGCCGCCGGGGGTGGGGTGGCAGGGGGGTCGAACAGGGGGGCGGCGAGCCGTTCGACCTCGGTGTCGAGGGCGACGTCGAGTCGGGGGTCACCGGGCTCGGGGTGCTCGCCGTCGGGTTCGTCGGGCCACCGGGGGACGTCGCCGTCGGCGCGCCACCCGGCCACGATCGCGTCGAACTCGTCCAGCGGGGGATCGGGGACGAGCCGGTCGTCGGGGAGCTCGGGGCCGTCCGGATCGGGCTCGCGGTGCACGCCGCCTCCTCGACCGATCGGCCCCGACCGGAACCGGCCGCNGGGTGCGCCCGCCCCGGCGTGAGGGCCCGGGCGCTGGCCCCATCCTGGCACGCGCGGGCCCGGAGGGCAGCACGCACTCCGGGTGTCGGCGTCCGGTGTGTCACGGCCCGTTGTCGTCGCGGGCGGGCCGTCCGTAGTCTGACGCGGTCGAGCCGGAGGGGGCACGCCCAGGTGCTGTACTGGTGGTCCAAGTTCGTGCTGCTCGGTCCGTTGCTGCGGATGTTCTGCCGGCCCACCATCGAGGGGCTCGAGAACGTCCCGGAGCGGGGCGGTGCCATCCTCGCGAGCAACCACCTCGCCGTCGTGGACTCGTTCTTCCTGCCGCTGCTCGTGCCGCGGCGCATCACGTTCCTCGCGAAGCGGGAGTACTTCACCCAGCCCGGTCTGATCGGGGCGTTCAAGCGGATCTTCTTCTCGGGCGTGGGGCAGGTGCCGATCGACCGCTCGGGCGGGTCGGCCGCGCAGGCGGCGATGGCCACGGCGGTGCGGCTGCTGCGCGAGGAGAAGCTGCTGGGNATCTACCCCGAGGGCACCCGCTCGCCGGACGGGCGGCTGTACAAGGGGAAGACCGGCGTGGCCCGCATGACGCTGGAGGCCGAGGTGCCCGTCGTCCCGGTGGCGATGATCGGCACCGACCGCGTCAACCCGATCGGCTCGCGCATGTGGCGCCCGCGCAAGGTGCACATCAAGATCGGCGAGCCGCTCGACTTCTCCCGCTACGACGGCATGGCCGGGGACCGCTTCATCGAGCGCTCGATGACCGACGAGATCATGTACGCGCTCATGGAGCTCACCGGGCAGACCTACGTCGACATGTACGCCGCGTCGGTCAAGGAGCGGGCGGCCGCGGCCCAGAAGGCGGCCGCGGTCGCCGACCAGCAGGACCGACGGGCGAGCTGANTTCACTCGTTCGGGGCAGCGGTAGTTGCTGTGTGTAATGCCTGGCGTCCGGCGCCCGATGATCCGGTGTGCTCCCCAGCGCTGACGGTTCCCCCCTGCCCGGCGGACCGGACGACCGCACCCGGTTCGTCCCCCGCACCGACCACCTCGACGGACGCACCACGGTCGTCCCGGCGGCGGGCCGCGTCGACGGCCGCACCCGGATCGTCCCGCCCGCCGGCCTCCTCGACGACCGGACGACGATCGTGCCGATCGTCCGCCGCCCCAGCCGGCTGCGCACGCTGCTGCCCTGGGCCGGGTTCGGCCTGGTGGCGATCGTCGTGGTGGCCGCGACCACGGCGTGGGCGTCCACGTTGCGCGGCGCCGAGGGCCCGCTCCTGGCCAACGCGACGCCGCCCCCCGTCGTCGTCTCGCAGATGCCGGTGCCGGCCGGGTCGTCGCTCACCGCCACGCCGGCGGAGGAGACGCCGGTTCCCGCCGCCGCGACGCGGAAGGCGAGCAGGCCGACCCCGGCCCCGGCTGTTCCGCCGAAGCCGGCGCCGACCCTGGTCGCGACCACGACGGTGAAGCAGACGGCCGCAGCGGCGACGACGACGAAGGTGGCCGCGGCCGCCACGACGACGAAGCCGAACGGGTTCATCGACCTGACCCCGGCGCAGGGATGCACGCCGTCGGCGACCACGTCGTGCCCCGCGGCGAACCAGGCGGGCAGCACGGCGCGGAACCCGACGCCGCCGCAGTGACACCCAGCGCAAGGACACGCAAGGACACGCAAGGACACCAGCGCAGCGGCACTCGGCGCAGCGCCGCGTTGCCCGTGTCCTGGGCCCGCCGGCCGGTTGGTCGGCGGTGGCGCCCGCGGAGTCCTTCGTGAGCTTCTCCGCGTCAGGGTCGCCGATCGACGCCGGCGGCGGCCACCATCGCCGTGTTGTAGAACAGCGCGCTGCGCCCGTCGGTGAGCGCGGGCACGCCACGGACCTTGCCGTTGCGCGCGTACTGCATGACCGCGGCGGGCAGCCGGCCCGCCTTCTCGTCGGGGAGAGGTGTTGAGCCAGCAGATGTCGTCGGCGTTGCCACCGGAGACGTCGAGCGGAAGGTTCGTGAAGTAGCCGGGGCGCCAGGTCGGGCTGCACCCTGATGTCCGGGTAGGCGGCCCGTCGTCGCGCGGGGCGGGCGAGCGCGCCGCCAGCGCCGGCAGGGCCGTGACCCCGGCGGCCCGGCACGTTCTTCTCGTTCGGGCCCCCACCCGGCGACGAGAACGTGGGAGGAATGTACTGGAGGTCGATCACCGGATCACCTCGGAAGGAGTGCGGCATGCGCGCGGACCCGCCTCGTCCGCAGGGACGGCGACGGCCATGATCACGGGTTCGGGACGCTCAGCCGTCCGTGATGCGGTCCGCGGTCCCGGGGCGATGATCACCGCGCCGGCGGCCGTCGACCACGATGCCCGGCGGGCCGCGTCCCCGGGGCGGATCACCCGCCCCGTGATCGCGACGGGGCGCACCGTACGGCCCCGACCGGGGCGCAGGGGTGCGGCCCGTGCGGATCACGCCGGCCGGCCCGCTGCCGTGGTCGCCTCCGGCCGCACGTGGGAGAGCCGTCTGGCGACGCGTGGCGAACCGGGGACGGGATCGTGACCGCCCCGGTCACCCTGCGGTCGATCGCACCGTCGGTGTTCCTGCCCGCGCTGGTCTTCGAGATCGGCAACGGGGCGATCGCGCCGGTGATCGCGCTGACGGCGCTCGATCTCGGCGCCTCGGCGGGCACCGCCGGGTTCATGCTGGCGCTGCTGGGCATCGGCCAGATCCTCGGCGACGTGCCGGCCGCGCGGCTGGCCGACCGCATCGGCGACCGGCACGCGATGCTGCTGGCGGCCGGCGTGGCGCTGGTGGCCCTCGTCGCGTGCTTCCTCGCGCCGTCCCTGCTGGTGCTGGGCCCGGCGCTGCTCGTGATCGGCGCGGCGAACTCCACCTACTACCTGGCCCGCCAGTCCTACCTCACCGAGGTGGCGCCGGTGACGCTGCGCGCGCGGGCGATGTCGACGCTCGGCGGCTCGCACCGGATCGGGCTGTTCCTCGGGCCGTTCGTCGGTGCGGGGGCGATCGCGCTGGTCGGGCTGCGCGGGGCCTACGTGGTGGCGATGGTCGCCGTCGTGGCCGCCGCCGTGCTGCTGGTCGTCGTGCCCGACGTCGCGCCGCCGGCCGGGTCGCGGGCCGTCCGCGGCGGAGTCGGGGCAGCGACGATGCTGCACCGCTACCGCCGCCTGTTCGCCACGCTCGGGCTGGCTGTGCTCGCCGTCGGGGCCGTGCGCGCCGCGCGCCAGACGGTGCTGCCGCTGTGGGCCGAGCACCTCGGGCTCGACGCGGGCCAGACCAGCCTGATCTTCGGCATCGCCAGTGCCGTGGACATGGCGCTGTTCTACCCGTCGGGCAAGGTCATGGACCGCTACGGCCGGCTCGCGATCGCACTGCCGTCGATGCTGGTCCTGGGCGCGGCGATGATGGCGATCCCGCTGACGCACGGCATCGTCACGTTGACGCTCGTCGCGATGATCATGAGTTTCGGCAACGGCATCGGCTCCGGGATCATGATGACGCTCGGCGCCGACGTGGCCCCGGCCGACTCCCGCGCGCGGTTCCTGTCGGTGTGGCGGCTGTTCTCCGACTCCGGCAACGCGGCCGGGCCCGTCGTCGTGTCGGTGGTGGCGCTGTCCGCCGGACTCGGGGCCGGGATCGTCGCGATCGGGTCGGTGGGGCTGCTCGCGGCCGCGCTGCTCGGGGTGTGGGTGCCGCGCTGGTCGCCGTTCGCGACGCCGCGCTCCACCCGGGCCCACCGCGACGAGGGGATCACCCGGGAGGGTCCCGGTCGTCCACCAGATCGTCGAGCGTGACGAACGCGGCCGCGTCACCGCGCGCCACCAGGGCGCGCGCCCGGGCCGCGATCCGGGGCAGCTCCTCGGCCGACACCACCCGGGTCTGGACCACCCCACCGTCGGCGTCGGTCAGCGTGACCGCGACGAGACCGGTACCCGGGTCCTCGGAGATCGACAGCGGCACGACGCCACGCCAGCGGAACCCGGTGATCGTGATCGACCGGATCACGATGCCGCTGGAACAGCAGGAAGACCACCAGCAGCGGAGCGGCGGTTCACGTCGAGAGGTCGTAGGTCGTGCGGCGGGCGAACCACCGCTGCTGCACCAGCGTGACGGCCACGAGCAGCACGAACAGCACCACGGCCATCACCGCCGCCTGCCCGCCCGCCCGGTTCGGGAACGCCTCGTGGTAGATCCGGCCCGCCACCACGTCGGTGACGCCCGCCGGCCCACCCTCCGGTGTGAGCGCGTACACGGCGTCGAACGTCTGGAACGTGGAGATCACGCCCGTGACCAGCCCGACCAACAGCGTCGGGCGCTGCAGGGGCAGCGTGATCGCGCGGAAGGTCTGCCCCGGCCCGGCGCCGTCGAGCAAGCACCGACGGCCGACGGCGGCCACGGCGTCGGGCCCGACGAACGTGCAGCACCGGGAACGTGGCCACCCCGAGAGGACCGGGAGCGAACAGCAGGTAGGGCCGTGCGTGTGCTCCTCATGGCTCCCCGAACCGCCGGGCTAATCTCGGCGTCGTGCGTTTTTTCTACGATACGGAATTCATCGAGGACGGTACGACCATCGACCTCGTCTCGATCGGGGTGGTCGGCGAGGACGGGCGTGAGTTCTACGCGGTCTCCACGGAGTTCGACCCCGACCGCGCGGGGTCCTGGGTGCGCGCCAACGTCCTGCCCAAGCTCCCCTCACCGGCGGACAAGGCGTGGCGCTCCCGGGAACGGCTGCGTACCGACCTGCTGGAGTTCCTGACCGGCGCGCCGGGCGAAGTCGAGCTGTGGGCGTGGATCGCCGCGTACGACCACGTGGCGCTGTGCCAGCTGTGGGGCGCGATGCCCGCACTGCCCCGGTCGCTGCCGCGGTTCACCCGTGAGCTGCGGCAGCGCTGGGAGGACGCGGGCAGGCCCCCGCTGCCCCCGCCCACGTCCGACGCCCACGACGCCCTGGCCGACGCCCGGCTCAACCGGTCGCGGTGGGACGTGATCGAGGCGGCCGTGGCCGCCCGGTAGATCGTTCCCGGTAGATCAGGTGAAGATGCTCACGCCGCCGGGGCCGACGAGGAGTCCGACGATGATCAACACGGCGCCCCAGANCAGCTGACGGCGGAAGAGCGCGAGGATGCCGGCGATCACGAGGACGACGGCGATGATCCAGAGAATGGTTGACATGACGGGGGGTTCCCGGCCACTCCACAGTGGAATCGGGCCGAACGGGTGACGCTGCGTGTCCGGCGTCCGCCGGAGCGCCGGGGTCTGCGGCCCGCCGGCGGCCCCACGGCATAGTCTGGCCCCGTGAACTGGACCGTCGACGCCCCGGTCGAAGTGTTGCCCGAGCTGCCCCCGCTGCCGTCCGAGCTACGCGAGCGTCTCGACCACGCGCTCGCGCTGCCGGCTGCGCAGCAGCCCGACTGGCCCGACGCCGCGCACGTCGCGCACGTCCGTACGGTGCTGGAGAGCGTNCCCCCGGTGACGCTCCCGCCCGAGGTCGACCGCCTGCAGGACCGGCTCGCCGACGTCGCGAACGGCAAGGCGTTCCTGTTGCAGGGCGGCGACTGCGCCGAGACGTTCGTCGACAACACCGAGCCGCACATCCGGGCCACCATCCGCACGCTGCTGCAGATGGCCATCGTGCTCACCTACGGCGCGTCGCTGCCGGTTGTCAAGATCGGGCGCATCGCGGGCCAGTACGCGAAGCCGCGCAGCTCCGGCATCGACGCGCTGGGCCTGCCGTCCTACCGCGGCGACATCGTCAACGCCCTGACGCCCGACGCGGCCCTGCGCGTGCCCGACCCGTCGCGCATGGTCCGCGCCTACGCCAACGCGAGCGCCGCGATGAACCTCGTGCGCGCGCTGACCGCCACCGGCATGGCCGACCTGACGATGGTGCACGACTGGAACAAGGACTTCGTCCGCACCTCGCCGGCCGGCGCGCGCTTCGAGGCCATCGCGTCGGAGATCGAGCGCGCGCTGCGGTTCATGGACGCCTGCGGGGTGGACGACCACGCCCTGCACAACGTCGAGTTCTACGCCTCCCACGAGGCGCTGCTCGTGGACTACGAGCGCGCGATGCTGCGCATGGACGTCCGCGACGAGGCCAACCCCCGCCTCTACGACCTCTCGGCCCACTTCCTGTGGATCGGCGAGCGCACCCGCCAGCTCGACGGCGCCCACATCGCCATCGCGGAGCTGCTGTCCAACCCGATCGGCCTCAAGATCGGCCCGGGCACCACGCCGGAGCAGGCCGTCGAGTACGTGGAGCGGCTGGATCCCCGCAACACCCCCGGCCGGCTCACGCTGATCAGCCGGATGGGCAACGGCAAGGTCCGCGACGTGCTGCCCGGCATCATCCAGAAGGTCGAGGCCTCCGGGCACAAGGTCATCTGGCAGTGCGACCCGATGCACGGCAACACCCACGAGTCCACCACCGGTTACAAGACCCGCCACTTCGACCGCATCGTCGACGAGGTGCAGGGCTTCTTCGAGGTGCACGCGGCGCTGGGTACCCACCCGGGCGGCATCCACGTCGAGGTCACGGGCGAGGACGTCACGGAGTGCCTCGGCGGGGCGCAGGAGATCTCCGACGCCGACCTGGCCGGTCGTTACGAGACGGCCTGCGACCCGCGCCTGAACACCCAGCAGAGCCTGGAGCTGGCGTTCCTGGTGGCGGAGATGCTGCGCGGCTGACCAGGCCGGCTAGAAGAAGCCGGTGTGGAGAGTGATCGTGGTGCCCGGGGGGACCTGGCTGCCGGGTTCGGGGTCCTGGTACTGCACGCGGCTGTCCCGGCCGCCGAGGAAGCCGGAGTCCTGCTCGGCGTCGAGGCCCAGCTTCTGCAGGGTCTTCGCGGCGTCGCCGAACCTCTTGCCCGTCACGTCCGGGACCGCGACCTCCGCGGGCGGGGGAGGGGGCTCGGCGCCGCGGCTGAGCACCAGGGTGACCGCGCCGCCGCTGGGCAGCGGGGTGCCGGCCGCCGGATTCGTACGCACCACCGCACCCTGCGGCACCGTCGCGCTGTACTCGGCCGCCGTCGTGGACTGCACCGGGTTGAGCTCGGCGTTGCGGATGGCGGCCTGCGCGTCGGCGACGCTGGTGCCGGGCGCCACCGCGGGAACGACGGGCCGCCCGCGGGACACCACGATCTGCACGGTGCTGCCCCGCAGCAACCGGGCGTCGGGTCCGGGGTCGGTCTGCGCGACGAGGCCGGCGGCGAGCGAGTCGTCGTAGCTGTCGGTGGAGGTGGGCACCAGGTCGGCGTCGGCGAGCAGCTTCTCGGCCGCCGTCTGCTGCAGGCCCACGATCGACGGCATGGCCGTCCAGCGCCCGGCGCCGAGCCACCACGCCGACACCCCGACGGCCAGCGCCAGGACCAGCACGATCGCGATCCACACGGCGAACACGCGGCGGCTGCGACGCCGGGCCGCCAGGTGGGTCGGCGGCTCCTCCGGCGGGGCGGCCGCGCCGCGCTCCAGCATCCGTGTGCCGTTCGAGCGGGCCGGTGACCGGACCGGCGCGGCCGGGACGGTGGCCTGCTCCTCCACCGGGCGCGGCGGCGGCCCGGGCGGCGGCACCCGTGGCACCTCCAGGGCCGCGGCCACCCGGCGCAGCTCGGCGAGCATCGCGGTGGCGTCGGCGGGGCGCGCCGCGGGGTCGCGGTGGGTGGCGCGGCGCACCAGCGCGTCGAGCTCGGGCGGGACGTCGCCGGCGATCAGCGACGGCGGCGGCACGTCGGAGTTCACGTGCCGGTAGGCCACCGAGATCGCGGTGTCGCCGCTGTAGGGCGGGGTGCCCGTCAGCATCTCGTAGAGCATGATCCCGGCGGAGTAGACGTCGCTGCGGGCGTCGGCCGCGCCCGTCGCGACCTGCTCGGGGGAGAGGTACGCGACCGTGCCCATGATCAGTCCGGCGTGGCTGAGCCCGGCCTCGGCCGCGGCGACGACGAGGCCGAAGTCGGCGACCTTCACCTCGCGCGCGGTGCTGATCAGCACGTTCTCCGGTTTGACGTCGCGGTGCACCATGCCGAGGCGGTGGGCCTCGGCCAGGCCGAGCAGCACGGGTTCGAGCACCGCCAGCGCGGCCGGGACCCCGAGCGCGCCGCGCTGGCGCAGCACGTCGCGCAGGGTGCAGCCCTCGACGAGCTCCATGACGAGGAACAGCGTGTCGCCGTCCGGTCCGATCTCCGCGCCCTGGTCGAAGACGTCCACGACGGCCGGGTGGTCGATGCGGGCCGCCGAGCGGGCCTCACGCTCGAACCGCATCCGGAACGCCGGGTCGGCCGCCATCCGGGGGTCCATGATCTTCACGGCCACCGGGCGGTCCAACCGGGTGTCGGTGCCGCGGTAGACGGTGGACATGCCGCCCCGGGCGATGACCGACCCCACCCGGTAGCGCGCGTCCAGCAGCGTGCCTGCGCTCGGAGGGGCGTTCACGCCCCGACGGTACCGTCCGCTTCATTGTGGTCCCGGAACGCCCGCAGGTGTGGCATCGTGTGCCGTCGTGAACGACGTGTCCGTGCTGTCCGAGGACGTGGCGACCCTGTCCGCCGAGGATGTCGCGCAGCTCCTGTCCATCCCCACCTCCCGCGTGGCCCAGCTGGTGCGCGACGGCCAGCTGCTGTCCTTCCGCCGCGACAAGGACGTGGTGGTGCCTGCGGACTTCTTCGACGGCGAGGAGATCGTCAAGGGTCTGTCCGGCACCATCATCCTGCTGCGCGACGGTGGCTACACCGACGTCGAGATCCTGCGCTGGCTCTACGAGCACGACGAGTCGCTGCCGGGCACGCCCGTCGAGCAGCTGAAGGCGGGCCGGCACCGGGAGGTCAAGCGCCGAGCGCAGGCGATGGCGTTCTGAACTGACGCGCGCCGGGGACGTTCCCTGGTCGTCGACGTCACCGCGCGATCGTCACCATCTCGCCGGGCACGTCGCGCCGCACGATCCCGGGGTCTATGCGGCCAGAAGTCGGCGCTCACCATGCTCTCGGCGGTGGTGCGGGCCGGCTCATGGGTGGCGGCGTCGTTCATCCGTCCGGCCCGTCGACGAGGTCGACGAGCCGACGGCCGACGATGACGGCGCCGGAGCGGGCCGTCGCCGCACGAGGAGGCGGCGCTCGTCGGGGTCGTCGGAGAACGCCCAGGCGTGCAGGGCCTGGCCGCTGGTGCCCGGGCCGTTGTCCGAGCCGGGGCCGGGGCCGGTGACGAATCCGTCGAGGGTGACCGGGATTCGGCGATGATTCAGATCATGCCAGGGCAGACCCGACCCGCGGCCCGGACTCATCGAGCGCCGAGATTGTCGGCGCTCGCCGGTACTCTTTCGAACATGCGAGCGATACGGAACGAGCGGGTGAGGCGGTCGACCACGTCACCGCCGGGCTGCT
>JGI26531J51214_10001026_pt1 | contig 20415 bp, 23 predicted proteins | sample ThiBiot_500_biof_2_FD_51214 | JGI IMG/M metagenome (IMG submission 51214)
AACAAACAAACAAACAAACAAATAAATAAATAATAATGAATAAAAAAAAACTAATGACAGTTATTTGCCTAATCAATAGCTTATTCACTGAAAACGTCACTTTATTATAATTCACTTTTATCTTCTTCTTTTTCTTCTTCGTCCTCGTTTTTTACTTCTTCTTCTTCTTGTTGTTGAGCCGGAGGCGTTGGTATTGGTTTATAAAGTTCTTCAAGTTGATCGGCTTTACAATATTCTATAGAAATAAAAACTTCATAAATGATCAAAATCTAAATCAATCTCACGGTTTTGTTCGACACAGAAAAGTTCAGCCAATTGCCGAGCTGTTTGAGTATTCTTCGTTTCTTTTCTAATCAAATCAACTAAACTTTCATGATGTTCTTCAAGAATATCATCACACTAGAAACACAACAACGTATATAATCTTCAATGATATTCAAACAAGGATCTATTTCAATTGTTTAAATAACCTTCGAGAAAAAAAAATCCGAAAAAGATTATTTATCATCGTCACAATCATAAAGGTTACTAGCTATTCAAATTGAATAATATTAATTATTTGACACGTTTATCTTTTTTCTTGCTTCTCTGTAATCGAGATCATTGTTCACAATCGGACACAATCAATATTGACGCGTTGTCCTTACTTATTCAATAGTCTTTTTTTTTTGACGTCAAACTCATTTTCTCTTTAGTTTTATTTGAACAGAAAAAAAAATGGCAAGAGACAGATATTTGCCTACTTTTAATTATACGATGACGACGACAACCATTGAAAGAAATGTCAACAAAGCAACTCTCTCACATATAGTCTCTCTGTTTTCATGGTGCCCTACCTAATAAATATGCTCAATGAAATCAAATAAGAAACGAACGAGCTCATTATTCCGGAAACGGATGTTCCACAGCACATTTAGAATAATCGAGATAAGAGAAGAGATTTGATTCTGTTCTTTGTTTTCAATTCAAATGAATCGATCGACGAATCAAACTTACGGCATGTTCATAAAGATTTCTTAATGTCGGAGGAATCGAATCTTGACGAGTCGATTTCGAACAAAGATTATCAAGAACATTTTCAGCATGAAATCGTGTTTCAATAATTGGAACCTATTTCAAAACAATTTCGATGTTGAAATCAATGAGAAATCGATGTACTTCTTTTAGTTTTTGGTGTCCGTGACCATCGACACGATAGGAACCAACTTTGACACGTTCATTGGGATCGACATTCGTCATTTCACGGAACATTGTTTCACTCATCGATTTACAAGCTAAACGAACAAGACAAATCGATCAATCGAGTTGTTTTTCTTTGTGAATACCTGAACAGTAGAAATCTTGTTTTCGACGTTTAACATTTTCAGTTGATGGTGTTTCTTGACTATGAACGAATAATATCAGTGTAAACAAATAGGCAATTTGCATATTTACAGATTTATGTATCTGAAATAAACGCAGACATATTGGTCGTTTATTGATATAATACAAATAAAAACGATAAACATCGATTTTTCAACGTAATTAAGTTTTATTCATGCTGACAATTTTATATTGAACACCATTGATAAGTACAATGGCACCATCGAGAGCAGTGGGATCGATTGGTGTTTCAGTTGAAGATGATTCTTCATTTGTATTGATTGTTAAAACCGGTTTCGACGAAGTTGTTTCTGCTACTGGTGGTTGTTCTTGTTGAACAGGAGGAGGAGCAGGAGAAGATATCGATGCAGCTGTCGTATTTGCTTGTGAAGAAACAAGATTATCTATTGAAATTCCGGTATGTTGTTGAAAAAGATCTTGTAATTGTTGATATTCTTGTTTCATTTGTTCGATATGGCTGAGTAGTTGTTGGTTTTCTTCTTCTAATTGATTGATCGATTCGATGGTTTCATCTCGTTCGCGTCGAGATTTTTCTCGTGATTTTTTGACACTATCATTGTTTCTCGCTCGAATTTGATTGTATCGAGGATCGGTACGAGGAACTGAACGTCGTTGCATCGAAAATCTTTTTGATTTTTTGTCAATAATCTAAGCTCGAATTAACGGACAAAATCTCAAAAATAGATAAGAATAAAATGATTGATGAAATGACACATAAAACAAAGAAACGATATCAATTTGATTCATTGCATTGTTGAATTTAGTTCGAACAAGACGCAATATGCAAAGGTAAATACGTTATTTTCACAATTTATTTTGAAAAGAAATTGTTTCCTACAAATGAGAATGATGACAAACTCGATTTTTATTGGGCCATTTGTACAAATAGAATTGCGTTTTGTTTTCAATGGAAAAATTCATTCAAACGAAATATTCCGAAAGAGTTTCGTAGTATCATTGACTGATTTTTTCCTTCCGATCAAATCAACAGAAAAATTCGTTTTCCAAGATCTTGTTCATTATCTAGTGACATCTGTTGTAGTTCGAATATCTACGATGAATTGCCTCGTCAAACGATAAAACGGTTTTGTATTTCGAATCGACAATTATAGATCGTTTAAATCAATCTTCGCTCTTTATTTAGATCTGCTCAATCGATAGCCGAGAATAACAACGAAGAAGAATCATGTTTTCGTGGATTTGCTTTTGAAATTATTCGATTGCTTCTGTTATCATTAACTGCTGCTCTCATTGGAATGTTTTGTTTTACATTGATTTTCTATATGTTTGATAATTATTGGATTGAACAGCAACAACAACAACAACAACCATCATCATGGTTCAATTTTGAGAATGAGACGAACTTTTGAATTTAACTTTTATTAATTATATCTTTGAAATGTAGAAAAGAAAAATCAATAGAAAATAGAATTTGTTTGTCAATAATGCTGCTGATGATGATAATTGAATATCAAAATCAAAATACGTATCAGGAAAAGGTTCATTATTAAGAGTATAATGCCACCATTCTCGATCATAGTTCGTAAAACCTGCTTGTTCCATAATATGTTTCAATATTAATCTTCGTTCTTGATAAATCGAATTGACAAGTGTACTATTAGTATGCGAAGCGAGATCAAATAGATCAAATGACGATCCCATATCGAGTGTTCCATCATCTAAATAATAAATCGTTGAATTATCAGTTAAATTTCGTTGAATTGGCGTGAGTGGATTTTGTATTTGTTTTCCATGAGCGATCAATGTCAAGTCAATTGTACTTCCTCGAGTGTGACCTGATTTCTTTGCTATATAACCAAGTTCAAACGCATCTTGTTTGTCAATTCGAGGATAGTAGAAGTTTTTTTTCGTCGGCGGAATATTTGGATCGGCACTCCAGTTCATAAATTGATTGACACTTTTCTGTGGCCGATAACCATCGTAAATAACGAATTCGTAGCCTTTGTCTTTGGCCAAGATCTGTGCTTGTTTCAAAGCTACGGCAGCTGCTTCAGTAAGAATCGAAACATTCGATAAATAACCATTGACAACGTGTCCTGAGAANTTTTCTTCACTGGCATAACGTAAACTTATTTGAATATCGGGAATAATATCTCCAACATACACAAAACCGGCGGGAAGTGCATTTGAAAACGAGAGAAAACTTGTTAAAAAAATNAAGCGAAAACTTTGCATGAAAAACATGTANATAACTTGTTTCTTTTTATTTATTTATTTATCTATCTTGTTCGTTTGATGTTTATCAAAAATGATTCATTCTAGTTGAATATCATCAAACGAAAGAGAGAATGTCAAAAGAAAGCCTTTAGTCCAACAGATGTCTGTATAATTATATTGACATTTTTTCTCTGTACAACAAAAATGCTCGTCTTCATTGACCTCAATATACAAATCGAATCAGATCAAAACCTGACGGGTTGAATATGAATTTTTGCTCTCAGGAAATCGTGAGAAAAAAGTATCGAATTTTCTGTTTAACGTAGGTTTTATTGACTTTGAAATAATTGTAATTTCAGACAAGGAAAACATCTGATCAGATAACACATAACTCCCTTGAATTGCTGACTGTCCTCCTACATATTTTTTATTTGATCTCGTCAAATAGAATAAGGAGAAATCAAATCGANCCTTCGTTGTTTTCTGTNCTTAAAACTAATTAGAAAAAAAAACAAAGAATCAACACAAAAGTATTTTTATAAATATTTTATTTTCTATTTTTCTAATGAAAAAAAAACACACGAAACCATGGGAAGCACATATCATTTATTTTAAAGTATTCTATTTGTTAAATTGTTCATTTGTTCAACGAGTTTTTCATCTGAAAATATTTGTAATCATCTATTTTAATATGTGACATTTAACGGGAAAACGATACTGAAGCTGGAGAATTAATCATGACATAGAAAAACGTCGTAATAGTTGTTGATTGTAAATTAACAAAAAAGATTGACCAAACTGACTTTCGTCATAATTATGTAAAATACAAATTATTTGAAGTGTGGTTTTTAATAGCAACTGAGGACAATTTTTTGTTGGCAACGTGTTGATTGATATGATGATTTAAGAGTTCACTTTTTGCTTTTATTTTAATTAGAGATCAAGATTTCGGGCTATTTATTCTTTGTTAATGCGTAAAAAGTTTTCTTGTTCGAGTACTTTAAATCCTCGTATGACGTCGATCTNTTAATCGGCAAATGTTTTGCTTGTTTCTATATATAAAACCAAGGATTTTCGTCAAGTATCATTCTGCTAATGTTTTTTTTCTCATCGCAAATTAGTTTGTTAGAAACGCAAACAAATGAACATATTTCCAAGGACAACATGTTCACAGTCTCATGTACGTCAATATTTAATAACAAAGAGAAGAAAAAAAAAACTCTGTTAAAATCAAAACCGGGTCTCGCCTCATATTTTTTTATTGTCTTTCAAATATACAGACAAATACTACAAAAAGAAAAGAGAGAGAAAACGAATATTGAAATGTCATCGAAGATGGTTTCCCGCATTTGTGTTAGAAAAGAAGAAATCAATGCATGTCTAATGTTGTTCTTTGTTAAGTGAATGCCACATTGAAAATGAGTCTCGTGCTTGAAATTGTTGCCAATGAATCGTTCCACTGCCAGAGCAAAACAATGGTGAAGAGATTTTTAAATGCGCTATACGTTTGTATTCATTAGCGTGATTTGAATTGCTAAATAAATTCATCGAAAGCATTAATCGATCGAGATTTCTCGAATGTGCAAATATATTGAAATCGTATTGTTCAGCAAGATTAAAATTTGTCGAATTTAATTTGAAAAATTTCGTTTGTTTCGTTGCTAATGGTCGATGTCGATCGAGAAGGACAATTTGTAGATAACAGGTTGCATCTAAAAGCCAATCGAACAGTTCGAAAAAACTCGAATTTCGCAAAAAAAAAAGTCTTACCGAGTTTCTTTTGATCAACTTTTAATCCTTTGATACGTTGCAAATCAACGTGAAGGAATTGTTCGTCACGTTTTTCAAGCGAAACATAGAGTTCGATTGATGACTAAAACGAGAGAAAATGTTATTTGATGAGATCGGTGCTGTCGATGAATTTACTTGTTTGATTTTTTCGACTTCTTGAAGAAAATCGACTCGATTATCGATTTCGAACGGTTTGAGTTGATTGAAATGGATTTTACCAATTTGTCCGAGATGAATCGTTTTCTTTGCTTGATCTTTGCCATGAATAGTCAATTGTAAACTTTTTTCTTGAAGTTTTTCCAAAGAAACACTTGAAAATAGAAGTGCAACTTCATTCTCAAAGACCACGTCTTTCTCCATGAATTTTCTTATTTGTATCGATTTTTCTTTGCCATCCGGTGTTAAACGAACTTTAATCGTTATTTGTTGAAATTGAACATTCGTTGGCAACGATTGAAACGAATGAAATTGAACTTTCAATTGCGAATTTCTCAAATAAGTCAATGAAAATGCCAGCAGACACGGTGCTGGCAAATGACTCAATGTCAACGGTGTTTCTCGTTGAATAATATTACTACAAATAGCAACGGATCGACGTCGATATTTTTCGTTATTACTCAATGATGGAAGTGAAAATTGAATCAACGATAATTGTTGAGGATCGATAATTGAGCCTTGTCGCCAATTGGGACTACGTGCTCGACGTGTCGATTGCAAGAGATTCGATGCAATACTTGATGAACGTTGCGGTGATAAAAGAACATTGACTGATTCCATTGATTTTCTCGAGATATTCGGTTTGAGTTCGTTTTCTTCGGCATGGCAAACAGCTCCTGTTGCTGTTGCTGTTGCTGTTGAACGTGTGCTTTTCGTACTTGATAGACTGGCTCGATTCGATGAACTACCATGATTTTTGATTTTCTGAACGATAATATCCATTGATGGTTTGTACGAATAGCGGATTTGTTGTTTTTCAATTGAAGATTTTCGACGATTGTCGGTTGTCGAACGAATGACAACATAAGCGATTAATGTTGAGACGAGACAAACGGCTGCGATTATACCAATAAGAAGTGTAACTGTCATGTTTTATGTTTTGCTTATGTTTCAATTTGATAAGACTTAATAGAACATCTAGAAAAGAAAAAAAAACTATTCAATAAGAAGATGTACTTGAGAGAAGTAATTATTCTAGTTGTTCTCTTTTCTCTCCAACTGATAATTAAGAATGGACAGAAATATTTATATTCTCGAGTTGTGAATAACTCTGATTTTGCCTTAAATAATAGTAAATCACGCGCTGACATGACTAGTTGCGTCAACATGACTTCCTTTATTACACACGAGGTCTTTCTCTCTCTCTCTCTATTTTTTTAATACTAATAGTGAACATTTTCAACAAATAAAGATAAAATGTCAAAAAAATTGACTTAATAAATGCAAAAAAACAAATGATTTCTTTCTTACGTCGATATCTGTCGTGTTGCTTCAATTAAATAGTGTTAAAAGGAAACTGAAAATAATAAATAGATGGATTTACGTTCTCTATTTTCCTCCCTCCCTCCTTCGTTCTTCCTTTCATGTCATTCTTGTTCAACATCCGTTATCAGTTGTGTGTCATGCTCCTGCATCGGATTGCTTCGCAGCACAAAAGAGAAAAATAACAATTGATTAGTTTTCAAAAAGAAAAAAGGACTCGACACGCCTTTAATAAGGAAGTCAAATTTAACAAAAACAAGTTCATATGTAGGCGATATAACCTATTGCATCAACAAACAGAACGAACGGGAAAAATATGAGCGAGAGAAAGAAAAACTATGCAACTTAGAACTCTTACGAATGAATGATTAAAGTAACTGGCAAGTTCTTTTCTTCTTCTTCTTCTTCTCTCTCCCCCTCTCTCTCTCTCTCTCTGTGTCTTTTTACTAGAAGAAAGAATATGAAGAGAAAAATGCTCAACGAATCAGTAGGAGGATGAGGGAAGAAATAAAACAGAAGGAAAACAAAGCAATGATATTATTTTTTTGTTTGATGAATGAAAAAAACAGCTGGACTGCCTGGTCTTTCTTTTAACGAGCGCCTACATTTGAATAAACAATATACAAACCTTGAACTAAAGTTCACGCGTTTAAACTTCTACGAATCGATTCGACTGCAAATGTTCGATAAAAGAAATTCTCTAAAGACTACGACGATCTTCGTGGGTGGAAAAGAAGAAGGCGAAGAAGAAAAAAAATGAGAGTTCAATCTAATTACCATAAATGAATTCGATTTTTCATTTTTTTCCGCAAACGTTCGATTAATAAAATTATAAAGCAAGGGCAAAAGATGATCGATTTCATCTGATTAAACTCCTGCTTCTTTGTTTTCATCGCCTACACATTTTTTTTTATCATCGATGAATATTCGTAACTAATAGACAGGGAATACTCTTATTATTTTCGATTCGATTTTGTCTCTCGAGTCCTGCATCGTTTTTCTTTATTTGAAAAAAAAGAAGAATGAGACGTAAATATTAACTATCAACTGGCACAAAACGAAGAAGCAGAAGAAAAAACACTCGAAGATTTATCTTTGACGCTAAATTAACAAAAAAACACGTCGCTTTCAACTAACATTCTCTCTTCTTCTTTTTTTCTAAATGACAAAAGTTAACGATTTTTATTTAACAGATATATACATATTTATAATAAATGATGACGTCTGTAATTATGTGACAAGTCTATAAAAAGAGACTAGATAAATATTGTTTCGAGGATGACAGCTGGCAGGTGATAAATACTTTCGATATTCAACTGACGGCAATAACAACAAATATTTTATTTTCCGTCGGATTTTTCGACATCCGTTGATGAATTTTTTTTTGTGTGCTCTCGATTTTCAAATTATCAAACAATTGCATATGTGCTCACGGATCTGTCGGCGTGTTTCTGAAGAAAGAAGAAGGAGTAACAGGGCCGCATATTGCGTGCTGAAAGCAATAAGCTTTGGATTAATATGAGAAACGCATTTTCTTGATTCTTTTGAGTTTAGTTTTGAATAAAAAACAGTGCTGAAAATAGAATCAACTAATTTGACATTCATTTAACAGGAATATCTGCGAAATTTCTCGGTTATTTGCAAGAATTATTTGAATAAATAATTTCTTTTTTGTCTCGTTTTCAACGAAAATAATGTCGAATTCAATGATTTAACTTGATGTTGATTCGATTAGTTAGAATGAAGTCGAACTGGCATATTTGACATATTGTCAATTTATTTTATTACAGATTCTTCTTGACATCATAAATACTATCAGTAATTTTCGCTTCAAAACGTGACAAATCGAATAAATAACGATTATTATCATTCTTTCTTGTCATAAGCTCATCGTAGTTCCAAGAAAAATATGCGTCGAACACGTTCGAAGGTTAAAAAAAACGGAAACCCTCTTTAAGATCATTAAAAGTTCAATCGGACACAGATTTCTTCAAGTATTTTTCAATTGATTGACTCTTTTGATCGGTAACTAACGGCATTCATTAGTTTTCTATTATGATTATAAAATAAAGTGAACAAAAGAGAAACATTTTTTTGTCAGACGTCTGGGAATTTGAAAAAAAACGTGTGAAATTCATTTATTAACACGATTGACTTCGATTAAAAGATGTACTCGAAGAAGAAAAAGAATAGAACGAGTTTTCGTTGTTTGATATGATTCGTCGTTAGAAAATAGATCGAGCTATATCTCGATTTATTTGTTTTTCTTTCTCTTATTGTTATTCGAAAACAGAAACAATGGACAATCATGAATCAAATCTTGTTTACGATCCAAATTGGAAATCAGGCGTTTGCTGGGGCAATTTAGCTGGATGTTTAACATTCTACTATTCACTTGTTGGTTTTAGTTTAATCGTTGCAAATACAACATTTACTTTAATTATTCCCGATTATCAATTAATCTTTTATTCATTAATTGTTCTCGGTTTAATTATCGTTCTACTCGGTGTTGTTCTCCTACCATTAGTATTTGCGTATGTCTTAGGTCGACAGTATCATATCTATGCTACGGCACATGCGTATGCGACGTTTTTGATGAATTTAGTGACGTTAGTTTTGATTGGTTTCGTTGCGTATGAAGTTAGTCAGTTGAAACAATTGAATTTACTTTCAGCGAAATTTTTAATTGCTGATTTGGGTTTATTGTCACTGACGGGTGCTGTTGGAATGACAACATGGATTACGTATGTTGGAAGGCAATTTCATGAACCGAATGGACAATTTATTTTGCAACTTTGAATTTGTTTTTTGTTTTTTTGTTTTTTTTTTCTTTATTCAAAGAAAAATATCGTTGTTTGATGAACAAAAAAAATGATTTAAGTAACTTCTTTGTTTCATCTGTTGTGGCCTTGGCGAGTTTCTATGTACACATGCGATGTAAAAGCTTTCTTTCGCGATCAAATTTCGCCGAAAAGTAAAGAAAATTTTGAAGAGAATTTCACTGTTTTTTTTTGTCAAACATTTGTGTAAACTTCGAAATTGAGATTAACTGATGGCTAACTCAGGATATCGTCCGCAAGGTGTTTCACATAAACGGTTCATGGACTTGATAGATGAACCACTAAGTATGCTGACACCTATTCGAGGTTATGAAAATCAACCTCTCGTATCACTTGAAGAAGCTGTGCGACCTCTTAAACAACTCATACCAGAAATTGAACATATGGTTCATATCGCCAAAGATACAGCTGAAAAATCACCACAGAATCGTTTGTCACTCGATCAATCAGCAGCTATTGTACTTTATACACTCGAATGGGATTCGAAAGAGGAAAGTGTCTATTATACGTTAAATCATTCACTTCGTCAAAAAGATCGTGCAGTATTGAAACCGTGGTTTTTGTATTTGAAATTATTTTTTAGCGCATTGTCATTGCTTCCATCGACACATCGAACTGTTTATCGAGGAGTCCGAGGTGATTTACGATCTGCGTACACCGAAGGTAAAACAATTGTATGGTGGGGTTTCAGTTCATGTACATCGAAAATAGATGTTTTAAAAAAAGAAGATTTTTTGGGTTCAGCTGGAAAACGAACAATGTTTACTGTGGAATGTCTCAGTGGGAAAGATATTCAACTGCATTCATATTATGGAAATGAAAATGAAATTTTACTTCCAGCTGCACGACAATTTCGAGTTGAATCTGTTTTACCACAGGATGATGGACTTACTATGATACAACTCCAAGAAGTACAACCGAAATTTCCTTTAGTGGAAACATCAGATACAACCAGTAAAATTGTTCAACCAGTTATAAATCCACCACCCGGGCAAAAAATTCAACCAGTTATTATACAACCTTCGAATCAAGTATTCCCACGTTAGTTAAATCGTGTTCTTCTTTTTCGTAGTCATTTTCCTGCTCATTTAGATAATTCGAAAGCACAAGACAAGCCCGGTCCTGTTATTTTTGGTAAACAACTACGTCATCGTGAAGTTTATGAATGGGCTGCCATTGGATGTTGTGGTATATGTTGTTGTCCCTGCACAGCTTGTTGGTTATTCTATGAAGCAAATAATGGCCGATTATGAACGAGAAACCGGTCTCGTACTGTCTTTTAGCTGATTCACATTCGTTTTGTTTATTAGAGAAAATGATAAGATGATGATAATAATGAATAAAAGTTCGATAACTATAATTGTTATCCAGTGAAATTATTTGAACAGTAATTATTAAGTTCAGATCATTTTCTCACCATTAGCAAATATGTTTGACTTCGAAGATTCTGATAACAAATGATCTATTAGATGACCTCTAGTCAAGAGTTCGTTGCATTTTGTTATTCGAATATAAAATGACCTCTGTTTTTTTTTAATACACTGAAAGTTTATTCATTGTAGACTTGCATATGAAAGTGTTTTGATGTGCAAATAAAATAACCTTAAGTAACCAAAGCAAAGTTTAAAACAAAATTTACTTGTGGTAACTGATAAGAATGTTTGAGATGCTTTAAACCTTGATGTAATACTGGTTTTTTCCAATGTAAACTACCGCATTTTAACCACAAATATCTCAAAATAAATGTTGATCGTCATCACTGAATTTTGCAAAAATACAAAAAAATAATTTACAACAAAGTTGAGATATTCAATAAAAACGCGAACGTTCAGTGACTATGCCAGTGCGCACATGCTTCGTTTTTTCTTCAATTCAATTAGAAGATTGAAACTGCTATCATGAAAGTCATGACTATTCCATAGATCTGAGAAAACTCATCACATTTCTATGATAATTATTAATAATAAAAGTTTAGTAAATAATGGTCAGGTGAGACAACTAGGTAACGTATTGCTCTATAGTGATAAGGTGAGGTCAAATAAACATTGTCTGTTCTTCAACTAGCGAAAAAGAAAGACTCGCGTGTTGGTCACGTTTCTGTATCGTTATCATTGCTAATCTACGATTGCTAAATACTCAACATTATTGTTGGGATCATGGTCATTTATTGTTTACACATCGTCACATGTAATACGCAGCACAAAGATTTTCCTAGAGGGGAAAAAAGAGAAAGAAATTAGATATATTTTTTTTTTGTATGACTCATTGTTATTTGTAGAATACACAGCATCATAGAATATTTATTAGAATAATATACAATTCTATGAACAAAAAATGTTGCTACATGATTCTATTCGTGTAAGTAAATTTACTTGAAAAGTTTAGCTCAAAAAACAAAAGAATGCTTATTTTTTCAGATGAATTATTTAATCTCTTCTGAGAATTTTCTTTTTCTGAATACAAGCAAATGGATTCGTTCAATGATTATTTCGTACACTTATCTGTTCGCTTTCAAACTTCAACAAGTATCAAATCTGTATTCATAAATTAAATCTTTGTTTTTTCTTCCTCTATGAATAGAATTTGAATAGAAAACCAATTCGCCCATTGATAATCGAAGATCATTCGTGTGGTTCTGACCCAATTACTCATAAAAGTGAAATGAACATTTTCGATAATTCGATATAAATCTGTTTGTTTGTTTTTCTCTCTTTAGGAACTCGAGAAAGAACACCGAATCCTCCTGAAAATACGTCGACATCAAATCCTTCAACGACACCTGTTAAAACTCAAAAACCAGATAAAACCGATCCATCCGAAGAACAACTGAAACCTTCGGTGAAACGTCAAAAATTGAATTAATCAAATTTTATTTTTCTTGAATTTGAAATCAAAATAAAATGTTCTCTTTCTCCGTCTGAAAGACGTTTAATTTACATTGATTGCTTGAAGAACATGCCATTGAATATGCGGTCGGTTCGGTTCTGCTAAAGTGTCGGTCCAATGTTGAAATAATTGTTGATTGTTTAAATGAGTCGATCCAAATTCCAAGATCGCTATCGGTTTGTTTTGCGGTGAAATCAATGTTTTNCGATAGGAAATCGTTATTTGAACGGATGTTTTATGCAAAGCTAAATAATCGAAATGAAATGACGAACTGAACGTCAGAGAACTTTTATTAATTGGTGCCGATTTCGATTTNTTTTTCTCGGCGATTTTTCCATCGATTATCGTNCAAATTTTGATTTGTATCGCGTCTAGAATCGGTTTGTTTGTTTTTTAATTGAAAANCAAAAAGGTGTGTCGTACCTCGATGATGAATATGCCCGACTGTTGGATAAAGACCGATTATTTTAATAACACCAACATGAAGCAAACATCGATCGTTCTCGTAAACGAGACAAATCAATGCTCGAGCTTCACTTTCCGGTGTCATCTTTCAAAAACAAAAAGCGAATTCGAAAACTCAAAAAAACCTCGAATTTACTTGTTGCTGAGTAATTAAATCGATTCGATCTTCGTTAATCGATATGGATTTCATATGTTGTTGACTGGCGTCTAATCCTCCGTCGTGACATTTGCCAACTCGCATCATCAGATTTTCGTATTGATTGAGAACAAGTGCGATCTGTCCTAATTCCAAACGTTTGCCGTTTTTGTGTTGACCGAGAACGTGAACTTTGAGATAACTTTGCTCGAGACCGTATTGATCCAAGTCGAACTTGAAAATTTCATCCGTCGGATTTTTTTTCGAGAAATACTTTTTCGTTTTATGTTTACTTTCGTTTGTATACAAACGAATTTTACAGATTAAAACAGGAAAACATTGTTCGATCAATGTTTGCCGAGAGACTAATCGAATTAATTGAAAAATCAATTGATTATCTTCGATTGAATAATATAATTTATAGATTAAATCGATACGAAAGAGATCGGTGAAAGAATATTCGAATGACGATGAGACAATGCCTGGTGATGGTTCGCTTTCATCGTCGTCGAAATCCGTTCGTGAAGGTGCTGCTTGAGATTTGATGCCTTCGAACGAGAGATTGGGCAAAGGAGCCGATGAACTTGTGTAAGACGAATCGGAGGAGAGAAATCTTGAACGATGTTTTGAAAGATCGAACGTTTTGTATGCCGGTGCAGACGAAAGTTCGGTGAGAGGATATTGAGAATACGTTTGTGTACTTTCGATTTTCGGCAGAGGAAAAACAAAACGATTGGCTGCTTTGTTTGGGATTTGTGGTGTGATGAATGCTGGTGATGAATAGATCAGATTTTTATTTGCAATTGCGGAGAGTCGCTGACGACGACGACGTCTTCGAGTTACATACAAAGGCAAGCAAATTATTGTAATTAATAACAAAATGAGCACGGAAATTGCAATTAAAAGAACAAATCTATGCGAATCATCGAATATTACCGGTAGAATCATTCCGTTTTTTTCGTTGTAAGCCGACACACGATTGTATCACACTTAGTTTTCGTTTTTTTTTGATAATATTTTCACTGATGTGATTTTCAGCACCTGTTGATATTACTTCTAATCCTGTTTAATTTTTGCAAACAGAACTCGATTGTGTTCGTATGACAACTAGCGACATAGTAAATCGCAATGATTTGATTGATTGTCAAATGTAAGTCGCTAGTGGTAAATCGTGGATAAGTTTGTCGTTTTTTCCACTACTCTCAGCTCGATCGTGTGTTGAGTCGAGTGATTTGTGTGTATGTTGTTGTTTGTCGTTTGAACAAGTGTGTTGAATCGAATATGTCGTCGCCATTTGAGGCGCCGAAAAATGCGATTTATATTATTCTNGGAGAGATTCAAACGATCACGTCATCGAAAAAAAACAGCCTTCGATGGTCAGCTAATCATTCGTTTGATGTAATGTCAAAAAAGATTTTCCTATAGAAAATAAATTCTATCGAATTTTTAGGAAACTCCGGAGATGAATTCATTTCAAAAATTAAAAACAATTCTCAATTCTGTATCGGGTAAATCAACAATTTGTTTCAATTGAATTATATTTATTTATTAAAGATCTGCAAGATATTGATTCGAATACATTCCTAACGCCATTTCTCGATATCATTCGTTCGGACGAAACATCAGGTCCAATAACATGTTTAGCATTAAATGCTGTNAANAAATTTCTTTCCTACGGTTTAATCGGTATGGAAATCATCGATTTCTGTTTTTCTTTTCATAAAAAAAACAACTTTTGCTTAGATACTCAAGGTGAATCTGCAGCGTCAGCAATTGATAAAGTAGCAAATGCTGTTACACACACGCGTTTCGTAGGAACAAATCCCAGTGATGATGAAGTTGTTTTAATGCGAATTTTACAAGTAACTCAATGTCATTGTGTTCTCTCTTTCTATCTCTTTTAAAATTTGATTAGGTTCTTCGTTCGTTGTTATTGAGTCCTGTCGGAGCTAAAATGACGAACGACAGTGTTTGTGAAATTCTTCAATCATGTTTTCGCATTTGTTTCGAAACGCGATTATCCGAATTACTTCGTAAAACATCTGAACATGTTCTAATCGACATGGTTCAATTGCTATTCGCACGATTGCCGCAATTCAAAGACGATGCTATGCCAACAACNTCAACTAAACGAGTAATTTCATTTGACAAGTCAATCGAACTTCGATTTTCATTTGAATTTAGTTGCATAAAACCGGNATTTCATCGGGAATCAGCGAATCGACGACAAGTACTCGACGTCGTTCGCANCAACGTGTCAATTCATCGTCATCAATCAAAAAACAGCAAGCAAACGAATCTCAACCAAATGGTTTCCTTTTCTACCGAATAAATTTTTCAATTTTGAACTTTGTTTTTAGAATCAATATCATCGTCATCGGAAACCAATTTAACTTATGTATCTCAAAATGATGACAATGATCGTCCAACTGCCATTGAAACAGCGACTCATGCCATTCCTCCGACTGATACAACATCAGTCAACAATGAAAATGAATCTCAATCGGAAAATCTCCCATCTCCNACATCAACCGAACCGATTCTACCGGTTATAAGCTCNTCGTTGGACGAATCAACNGAACGAGTTATTCAAACGAATGAANCGTCAACTTCAAATGATTCTCAAGAAGAGAATTCACAACAAACTGAACAAACAACACCGAGTACAAATAGTGAATATGTCAATCCAAGAGGAATTCGATTCACAACATCACCAACGCCATCATCATCGACAACTTCTCATGTCAAAGGTTGTTATTGAATTTCATTTTCCCTTCAAAACAAATTGAATTTATAGAACCATTAACTCCGTACGGATGGCCTTGTGTTCGAGGTTTATTTCGTTTCCTCACAACTCTTATCAACAATTACGATAAGTTCGTTTCTTCGCCCATTTTTCCAAAAAGCATAAACATATTTCCTATTTTTGAAATAGAAACAACACTGAATATATGATGACAGTCGGTCTCAATCTGCTAACTGTCGCATTAGAAGTCGGTGCCGATCATATCGCCAATTATCCACTCTTGCTTTCCATTGTCAAAGATTCTCTCTGTCGAAATTTGTTAAGTGTTCGTTGAATATTTCTCACAAAAGAACTTTCTCTCCCTCTGACATCGTTTCTTTCGTTCAGATGTTGAATTGCAATCGTATTCAATTGTTTTCTGCGTCACTTCGCGTGACATTTCTGATTTTTGAAAGTCTTCGAACACATTTAAAATATCAACTCGAAGTAAATTCAATCGAAGATAAAAAATCATTTTGAAATAAATCTCGATCTAGTTCTTTCTCGGACGTTTAATGGAACTGATCGTTTCCGAACAATCGAAAGTCACATTCGAACAAAAAGAAATCGCGCTGGAAACCATCGTTCAACTGCTTCGAATTCCCAGTTTTCCAGCTGAGTTATATCTAAACTACGATTGTGACGTTTATCTACCGAATTTATTCGAAGAATTAACAAAAATGCTCTCGAAAAACGCGTTTCCAGTTGCTGGTCTAACAACGACGCATCTTCTTTCGCTCGATGCTCTCCTTTCTGTCATCGATCACATCGAACTCGAATGTCAATATCAAGTCGAAAAGCAGAAAAACGATTGTAAGTTTCAGTTCGATCGTTTTTTGTTTCATTTTGATTGAATTTCGTTTGTATTTCAGCGACGAATCAATCGTTGACCCGACCGGTTCCGTCTGGTTACGCTCTCGCCTTGTCTCTGCAGAATATCGACACGAGTCGATCGTCGGTTCCACGTGAATCTCGACACGGACCTCGATTAAGACAAAATCGAATGATCATATCGAGCAATTTACCTTCGCAAGACGATCTCAAAAAGATAAAACACGATAAAAAAGTTCGTTTTTTTGAACGACAGAAATCAGTCAATGTTCTTGTGTTTGTTTGCTTTTTGAAAATAGATTCTGAAACAAAGCTCGGAATTGTTCAATCAAAATCCATCTCAAGGAATAACTTTTCTCCAGGAAAATCAAATCTTCAGCAATCCGGTAGAAATCGATGAGATCGTGAAGTTTCTCAAGGACAATCCGATGTTAGACAAGAAAATCATCGGAGAATTTCTTTCCAACAGAAAAAATCTTCATATTCTCGAAGAATACGTCAAGTAAATCGACAGAACAACATTCGAATTCGATGTTTTTGTCATTTTTTTAGGACATTTCATTTCGATGACATGCGAATCGACGAAGCACTTCGACTCTATCTCTCCGAATTCCGTTTACCAGGCGAAGCGCCACTCATCAGCAGTTTACTCGAGCATTTTGCCGCTCATTGGCGGGTAAAAATCTCATTTTTTTTCTTAAAAAAAGCAACGAATTTCTTTTTTTGTTTTTTAAAAACAAAGGAATGCAACAATTTTCCATTCGCAAACAACGACGCTGCATTCGGCTTAGCCTATGCTTGTATTATGTTGAATGTAAATCGAAGAATTTGACTTGATTTTCGAAGAATTTCGATGTGATTTAGACCGATCAACATAACACAAACGTCCGTCGACAATCGAGTCCGATGACTTGCGAAGTAAAACTTCGATTTTTATTTTCTTTTCGAATTCGTTCTTTTATTTGCCAAGGATTTCAAACGAAATCTCTCGAAAATGAACAACAATGAGAATTTCGACGATCGTTTACTAGCTGAGATTTACAACGCAATAAAGTCCGACGAAATCGTCATGCCAACTGAACATACAGGTCTCGTTCGAGAGTCCTATCTCTGGAAGCTCATGCTCAAACGTTCGGCTGTTAATCCAGAGAAATTTCTCCACACGCCATCGGGCTCGTATAACTATGACATATTTACCTTAGTCTGGGGCCAAACAATGGCGGCATTGTCGTTCGTTTTCGAGAAATCGAACTACGATTTAGTTATACAAAAGTCGATTCAAGGTTTTAGTAAATGCGCTCGAATAGCTGCGCATTATTTTATGTCCGATGTGTTCGATAATTTAGTCATTTCGTTATGTAAATTCACGACTTTGCTCACCGGTCGCGAGGTAAAACTCTTTATCATTCGACGAACATTGAATTGATTCGTTTTCGAATTTTAGTGGATCGAAAATCTGCCGATTCAGTTCGGTTTAAATCGCAAAGCTCGTCTAGCAGCGACTGTTGTTTTTAATATCGCTCATATTCACGGAGATATTCTTCGAGATGGTTGGAAGAACATTCTCGAATGTATCGTGACTTTATACAAAGCGAAACTATTGCCTTCGGTTCTCGTTGAAGTCGAAGATTTTCTCGATCCAACCGGCCGAACAACTTTGATCAAAGAACCGACTGCACAAACACCGAGGTAAATCAAACGAAATTCAATTGAAATTCGTCAATTTTTTTTGTTCAGAAATGATGCGGGTCTGTTCTCGTCTCTCGCATTTCTCCTTGGCGGCTCAACTGATTCGACGATTTCCTCGGGCAAACAAACAACATTCGAAGAACAAGAAGCGATTAAAGTCGCGACAGCTTGCATCGAAGAATGTCATTTAGAACAATTGCTACAGGAAACGAAATTTCTCATCATCGACTCATTAAACGAATTTCTCAAAGCTCTCATCTACGGTTGTCAATTGTCATCCGATTCGCAGAAATTGGACCAAGACGCCGCGGTATTCTGCTTAGAATTACTCGTTAAAGTCGTTCTACAAAACCGAGATCGTGTGACTCTATTCTGGTCGACTGTTCGACATCAATTCTACTCGATTCTCGTCAATGCCAATGAAAAATCGTTTTTTATCGAACGAACTTGCGTCGGTTTACTTCGAATCGCCGCTCGACTTCTCCGTCGAGAAGAATTAGCTTCGGAAGTGCTCGCGTCTCTTCGAATGTTGTTATTAATGAAACCTCATGTCATTCATTCATTAGCATCGGAAATCGCCTTTGGTTTACACGAACTTCTTCGTACAAATGCAGCGAATATTCATAAATCCGATGATTGGTTCACGTTGTTTTCTCTGCTTGAAGTTGTTGGCGCAGCTGCACATCCGCCGCCGGTTCTTCAGACAAACAAAGATAAACAACCTCGAAATAGCCAATCGACGATTCAACTTGAATCCGATGGCGAATCGACCGACTGTTCGAATACGATCGATGAACCTGAAATCCAAACACGGCCGGATTATATTTTCGTGTCTCATGACGATTTAGCGTCAATGCGGACGCAACAATCGTTAGTAAATCAATATAAAATCGATTTAAACGAGAAACTCTCTCGACACGATCGTCGAGCGTTGATAAAATCCTGCGAAACTTTATCATTTCTCATTCGTGATGCCGCACATGTCACACAAGAGAACTTCGAGTATTGCATTCATTGCATACGAACATTCATCGAAGCCACTGTCACTCAACAAGTTTCACAACAAAAAACGAAAATTAACCCGAATAATAGTAAACTTCTCAAGCAAATGCGCAAAGCAACATCGTCGAATTCGTTGAATAACGACAATTCAAACGAACAATCGAAATTCGATTACGATGACGACGATGATTTCGAAGCGATTAAACAAGAATATCAGTCACTTGCTCTGCAATTATTAGATCTTATGCATACTCTTCACACACGAGCCTCACAAATCTACAAACAAACAACAACCGATGCCAATGCATCGAGCATTTTGTGGTACAAATGTTGGTGTCCGATTTTGCAAGGTATTGCTCGTTTGTGCTGCGATCCACGACGACCTGTGCGTTCGTCGGCACTTGGTTATTTACAACGGAGTGTTCTTCTGCCTGAACTTCATATTCTTTCGCCGATTGAATGGGAATCTGTGTTTAATAAAGTTCTTTTTCCTTTGTTATTGAAATTACTCGAGACAACTCATATCAATGATCATCTGCATGGAATTGAGGAGACACGTGTGCGTGTTTCGCAGTTACTTTGTCGAATATTTCTTCAGCATCTTTCGCCGCTACTTACGTTGCCGACATTTACGGCACTTTGGTTGACAATCTTGGATTTTATGGAGAAATATTTTCAATCGGATCAAACGGATATGTTGGTAAGATCGAGAAAACAATTATTGAGAGAGGAGACATTTGATTTTATTTTAGCGTGAATCTGTTCGTGAATCTTTGAAAAATATGCTTCTTGTTATGAATACAACAGGATTATTCGATGGTGATCAAACATTAACAGTGATTACAAAAGATAGAATACACAGTTTTTTACCTGGTCTTTGGGAAGAAGTTTTTAAAATGTCATCACCTCCTATTACTACTACTATCGATGTATGAGATTCAAATTATTCC
>JGI26531J51214_10001047_pt1 | contig 20115 bp, 15 predicted proteins | sample ThiBiot_500_biof_2_FD_51214 | JGI IMG/M metagenome (IMG submission 51214)
GGTTCACGTGTTCGTGTTGATTCAGTCGCTAAAGTTGCTGAATTAGAATTGGCTGAAAAAGAAAAAATGAAGGATAAAGTCGAGAAAATTCTTAAACACGGCTGCAATGTATTTATAAATCGGTAGATCAATTGTTTGTTTTGTTTCGTAAATCGATTTTCGTATTTTAGACAATTGATTTACGATTATCCTGAACAATTATTTGCTGACAAAGGTGTTATGGCCATTGAACATGCTGATTTCGAAGGTGTCGAACGTTTAGCACAAGTTTTAGGTGGCGAAATTGTCTCGACATTCGATACACCGGATAAAGTTAAATTAGGCAAATGTGATTTGATCGAAGAGATTATGATTGGAGAAGATAAAGTTATTAAATTTTCGGGTAAAACAATTTGTTTTTATTTCTCGGTTTTGAGGGAAAGTTTTTTCGATGTAGGTGTTGCACAAGGTCAGGCTTGTACGATTGTCTTACGTGGAGCTACACAACAAATTCTCGATGAAGCTGAACGATCGATTCATGATGCACTCTGTGTTCTTTCACAAACAGTTAAAGAACCACGTATTTGCTATGGAGGAGGTTCAATTCTTAAGACGATCGTTTTCAATTATCGATATATTTTCTTTTTTTTTGTCGATGTTAATTAGGAGCTGCTGAAATGTTGATGGCTACAGCTGTTTCTCAATTAGCCGAGAAAACACCGGGCAAAGAATCGGTTGCTATTGAATCATTTGCACGTGCACTTCGACAAGTATTTGTCATTAATCTTGTCAAATAATAAATTAAATCGAAATCTCTTATTTTCAGTTGCCAACAATCATTGCCGACAATGCTGGCTATGATAGTGCTGAATTAATATCAAATCTTCGTGCTGCTCATGTATCTGGCAAAACAACGCACGGTCTTGGTTAGAAACTAGATTTCGTATTTTTTTTTGTTTTTTTTTCAATTCTTTCGATGATTAGATATGGAAAATGGTCGGGTTGAAGATATGATTAAACTTGGCATTTTGGAATCATATCATCTCAAACGACAAGTTGTGATCAGTGCTGCCGAAGGAGCTGAAATGGTCTTACGTATTGATAATATCATTCGGGCACCACCGAGACCACGTCAACGTGATATGCGTCATCATTAAATCAGGCAAAATGTTGTTTCTTTTTCGTTTCAATATTATTTTTTTATGCTTTTCAAATACTATTGTGCATTAAGATAACGCAATCAAACAACATCTATTAATACATGATTCCCATTCGTTTTTACTTCTGTTATTTTTTTTTTCGTTTTAAACTAAATAAAACAAAAAGATAAAACATACAATCTGTAACTATTTCTTTAGTGTAACGAAGTATAAACATGTTTGACTGGATTTATATTACTAGTTTACTAAATCAAATAACACACAACATCCGTTGAATTCATCACTGATCAATTCAAGATCGCAGACAGTTGATTTTAATAAATTTATTTGTTTCCTGATGATTAGTTATTCTGAACATGTTAAATAAATTTGAGATCTGTTTAAAAGTATGATGTTCTCCTACGCTCGATAAAAGATCAGTGAACAAATAAATCGGAAACGTCTTTTAAGTCAACGATCGTTTTTGAGATTTTTTTTTCATCGAAAATCTGATTTCAATAGATATACAATTAATGTTTGCGTTGGTTCTGTTTTTCTTTAATAATTTCTTTTCTTTCGTTTGCATTCGATAACAAACTAGAAGAATAAATAGATATTATTTCTATCACAACGATCATATCCGTTTCTATCATGATGAATTCAAGTATTATTATTCTTTCTTTCATTCTATCAATATGTTTCTCGTGTATATGAAAAAGAAAATATTGTAGTTCATCATTAACAATTTCCGGGAGAAAAAATAACAATAACAACGAAACTGACACTCTTACATGTGTACTATTTATAGACATGTTTCGTATGTTTGTTTTTTGTCGAAAGATTTTTCTTCTTTTTCTTACAAATTAATTTATTAAAAATGATTCTATTGATATCTAACAGGAAAAATGTTTGATTAGTTAAGCCAAATCGATTTCGACGAGAATTCTTCTAAATGCATGATAATTTTTCCGAATGTTAAATTATTCAACTCAACACTTAATATTTATATATAAGAATGAAGATAGAAAACACGAAAATGCTCTATTAGTAATAATCATGCATTTTCTTTATTCATTAATACCAAACACATCAATATTAGTGAGTTAAAAGAAAGAAAATACTTTTCCGATCATTCATCTCTTTGTATTCGAAGTAGTTTTTCTTCTCTCTCTCTCTATCGTTGTTTTCTCAGCGAGAGAGAGAGAGGGGGAGAGACAGACAGACAAACAGAGAAAATGCGAGAACAAAGTACGTTTGGATCGCACCAATATATACTCCTCCTTTGTCTCATTGATTAATAAAAAAGTTTTTTGAAGAGAGACACATAGGTCTGAGTTTTTCTTTCCGAAGAATAACGATCGTTCATTGGTAACATAAGTTTTTCATCTGAACCCAAACTGAATTTTATTGTATATTTACCTGGTAACAATAGATTATCAGTTTGATGAAGTCATATATCAATGAATCTATAGTCTTAAATGTTAGAAAAAACAAAACCGTGTATCTCTAGAGTGCTATCAATCAATTTTCTTGTGTTGTTTTTTTTTAATTTCTTTTGTGTTTTAATCAGAATTGTTCTCGAACGCGACAAAACTTTTGTATTCTAAGTTCAATTTAGATTTCCGTATAACTAAGCTTATTAAGTAATAACAATCCGTTTATTTTACTGTTAAACATGAAATAGAAGAATGAGGGTAGCAGATCGTGCTCTTTGCTTAGGCATCATTGTTAGAGCAAGTTGACACAGAAATTATCAGTCACTTTCGTGTTCAACAATAAACATTACATCTTGACATTAGCAAATTAGTAAAAATAACGGAAGTACACATCATATATACTCAGGTGACACACTCATTTCGTTTTATTTCTCTCGAGCAATGTTTATTTGACTGTTATGTCTCTTTTCTAGCATACGCTTTTTATTTTCTCTCTCCTCCTCATTATACATAAAACGATATATTTAATCATGATGATGAAATCGTTTTCCACATTGTTTGTGATCGTCGTTGCTTCATTTATTTTATTAACAAAAACAAATGGTATAAGTGGACAAGCTGCATCATCGGACGATAGCGTTCGATCGAATTGGTTATCCGATGCTCATCGTAATCGTGTAGAATTATTCAAAAAATGGCTTGGAAATAAACCCATTCCTCATTCAATTCATGACAAATCGCAACAATCACCATACAATATTCTCCATTCTGAGCAAAAATTCAAAGGTGCGTGTTTGAAGGAGAGAAAAATCTCATGAGATATTCATTTTTTCTAATTTTCCCATGAAAATAAACAAAACAGAGCATATTTCGAGTAATTATCTAAATTGTCTCTTGAGATATGAAATAGGACTTGAGGAACAAGCTATTTACTATTAGAATTGAATACCTAGGTTGTACCGATCCATCGGAACCATTTCAATGTCCTGAAAGTGAAAAATGTATTGCACTTCAATTTATTTGTGATGGTCATCCAGGTGATTGCCCACGAAATACCGATGAAAACGAAGAAACATGCATAGCCGGTAGTTTAACTAAATAATTCAGTTCGTTCGTATTTTCAATTCGAACCTTTTTGTAGCTAAACGACCAGCGAAAGATAATATCGAAAAATTTCTTCAAGCTGAGTACACTTTACATGGCCCGAAATTATTTACATTCTTGTTCGGACATAAAATATCCAAGAGCATCGAACAAAACAATTTATTCTGGTTTGATACATTAGCATCGGCATTTTCTGGTAAACAATATTTTCGTTTTGTTTTGTTTTTCACATTCAATTCAATGAATATGTTTTTTGTTTAGTGGCAAAAACAATCCGTAATTTCGCTGAAAAAACACACATGTCACCGGAAGATCTTGCACATTTTCAAAATGTTGTTCAAACGATACACGATGGTCAATTAGAAGAAATCCCCATGTATGCACAAGAAGCTGTTAATCAAGGTCTTGCTTCATTAATCGAAAAATTATACGAATCTGGTTTTATGGATCAATAAATATTAAGAAAAAAAAAATAATAATAAAGAAATAAATTTATTCTAACAGTTTGAAGTCGATTTACTTACAAATATATTCACTCTTTTTATCGTATTCAAACGAATAAAAAGAAAATGCATATATACATATGAATATATTCTTTCCGTCTCTTATTTATTCTTATAATTTGTTTCGTCATTTATACTAAAGTAAAGACGAGATCAAATAAATAAATCCGATTTATCATTTCTGAGCATATTTTTCTTTATTCAATCGTATATTTTAGTATTTAATATATATATATATATATTTTTAAACTATGAAGAAAGATTGAAGAAGTAATCTACTAATGCTGTTTGTGACTGAAGGCTATAATATAGTAAAAAGAACAATTCATTTAGGCACTAAATAGAGCCTGTATCAGTGTGTGAAATCGCCGCAAAATGGAAAAGATTGATACAAAAATGCACTGCGATCGTTAGATCGAAGTAATGACCGAGTTTTTTTTATTCGACTAAAACGAAATCGAATTTCATGAATGCATTTATGAGTATCTCGGACAATCTCTGTGTTCTTAGTCAACGTCTACATATATTAACGTGACATTTCAAAAGAAAATTGCGTGTCTGATGTAATGTAGTGAATAAAAAACACGTCATATCATTTAAGTCACCAATCCATTTCAAACAGCAAGTTAACAAATATTTTATGTTTATCCTAGATAAAACCCAATGAAATCTCCAAGAAAACTCAACGACGCCCTGATTTTTAAATTGATATCGTCTCTCATATACGAGTCCTTCGTGTCATTTCGAAATGAATAGAACATGTGCGTCATGAAATAACGTTTTTTTTTCTCTGTCGTAATTATGAATAACGTTTTTGGTCTATTACGTATGTACGTATATCTCATTTGCGTAAAATATTGTGCAAAGACAAATATATCTATACATTTTTCCCCCGCTTACTACTAACGATTAAAGGTATAATCTATATTATTTTCTTCGATAAAGATAGAATGTTTGTGTATTAGATAAATCAATGAAAGACAGATAAATTTTCCAATACTAAGTGTGTTTTTTTCCTTATCAATGTTTGTTCGAAAATAAGAGTTATTGTATTTGATTCGATGATACAATAGTCCGACAAACAATATGTCAGAAACATATGATTTTCTTTTCTTTTTTTTTCTACGGCGTAAAAAAATAATTACATATGACCAAATAATAATATAATCACATTTTTTATAGTTTGTCACGAGAGATATTTTTGAAAAAGGAACATGAAGAACTGAAAACGAACTACATTATGTTTTTTTTGTCTATACCACTTGATAGAGCTTTCTTTATCAATTAGCAACCGATGTCGATAATCATTGTTTTATTCTTATCATTGTGATTTTATCTTACAGACGTCCATTCAGAATTTGCTAGTCATCATAACGATTATATTGATTCTTCTTATTTCAATATTGTGATAGCAAAAATGAAGATAGATTTTCTTTTATTTAGTTCAGATAAAAGTAAAGTATTTTTCTTTCAAGGTTATGCATATTTTGTTCGATTTTTTCAACGAGCAAAAAAATGTTCTCGCGGTTTTGTTTTTTTTTCATTTTATCAAATATCGAGATGAAATTATTGCCATTCGAGTGCGTTGTCAATGGGAAAAAAGACAGTCTGTGTTTTCTTCTCTAGCTACTTTCAAAAACACAATTTGTCGATTGGGTGGTAAAAAAATCACATAAGCAAAGTAGTAATACTGCCCGGGCAAATATCCCGTCGTTTTTCTTTCGATAGCACGGAGGTGTGACCTGCGATCTGCACGCACTTTTCTTCTTTCTTCGCATCAGACGCACACCCTATCTATTGACACTAGTACGTCTCCTACGCGCAAGTACTTGAATCATATACGTATATTATATCTGTGCGTCGTCCCTTTTTTCGATTTCTTCTTTGCCACATGATCCAATGCACATATGAATAAACAGTAGAAAGATCGAACGCAAAAAGTTCGTCAGATGATTTCAAGCATATGATGATTGTTGAAACAAGTAGGCAACCACATAACAATTATCATCATCAACATGAACTTAAACACTCCATCCTCCTTTTTTGTTGAGTGATGTGTTTTTTTTTTGTCGACTCCCTTCCACTGGCGCTTGACTGAATAGAATGGAAAAAAAAGAAAAAAAGAGAATAGAAATGCACACGTGCATAGTCATGCGCTCGCCGAATGATTGTTATATAGATTTATGCGTGTTCTAGACATTGCTACAACCAAAAAGCTGAAGCTGTGCTCGTGACGAATCGACGTTATTGAGAAACGATTATATAAATATCTCGTGAATCAGTCAATATAACCAAAATATGTTTTTTTAAAAAAACAAATCAAAGACGAACCTATCACAAACGACAATGAGGTTTGTGCCACCTTTGTTTCTTAATATAGACATCTTTTATATTGTTATACAATTAGAACTATTTTACAAACTACTCGAAATGTTGATCATGTTCGTTTCAATTTAACTCTTGTTCGACAGTATGTATTTCTGAGTTCAATATTATTTATTTATTTATTTCGTCTTTTTTTTTCAAATAAAAAGTGCGGAAACACATGCTAATTCAGAAGGAATTATTCAAGGTTTAATTGACACTGAATTATCCAATATTGGTTATTTACAATCGAAAGCTCTCGGTCGATATCTTCAATATCATCAATTTGCTCGCGTTTATTCCAGTGACTTAAGACGTGCAGCAGAGGTATGTCGATTTTTATCTTTCGTGCTTCATTTTCTTCCTAGTCATTGTTATGAAATAAATACCATTTGAGTCTTTGTGCTTGACGTCCTTGTGCATAGGGTTAAAAGTTGATAACACTATTAACTATGTGTGCCCCTTATCATAGGTTTCTTTTTCTTTCTTTTCTTTTTCGTTACGCACATTCTTACGTTCGTTTATCGATAAATAAATCTAAATACACCGAATAAATCGGGTTATATTTTCAATAGGTTAATGTACACTTATTCGAGCAGAATCTAGTAAATAAAAAAAGAAAATTTATTCTAAAAATAACTTCGAAAATCAAAAAAATATTTTTGATAATCGTCATATGATTTCGTTCGTTTGTTTTTTCTTTAGACAACTCGACAAATTCATTCCCTAAATCGTGCGTCACAATGCGATGTACAATTCGAATCTTTATTACGTGAACGTGTAAGTCAATGAAATCATTCGATTTCAACGATTGATCTCGTTTGTTTGTTTTTCGTAGATGTATGGCGTTGCACAAGGCAAAACAAAACAATGGCTACGTGAATTAGCTAAAGACAATGGCGTGCCCTATATAAATTTTACTCCTCCCGGTGCTGAAACAACTAGTCAAGTACGTGAACGTGCGATAACATTCTTTCGAAAAGTGTGCCAAGAACTTCTTCAAAACTACGGTGCTAATTCATCTGTACAATCAATTACAAAAGCTTACGCATCTAATTCATTATCGAAACAAACTCATCATTTTCAAATTGGTTCACGTAGTGTTTCATTAGAAAGTTTATCAACCGAACAATTGACCGTACCCGTTCGTAAACGTTCATTATCCACGGGAAATCTCGAAGAAAAATCTTTTCAAATTATAAAAACAACTGATTCATGTCAATCATCGATCGATTCAGCACTTGATCTGTCATCTGTATCTTCAGATCAACGTTCGATATCATCATCAATATCGATCATATCACGGAACAGTAGCTTTGAAAAACATCGAAACTATTCCAAAGGTCCATTTCAATCACCGTATAGTAATCATTTTTCTGATCTTGACGTTCTTGTCGTCAGTCATGGAGCTGTTATACGTGAATTAATTAAATATTTTGCTTGTGATCTACAAACTGATATAGGCAAACATTTCGATACTATTCAAGATATTGCACCCAACACGTCCGTCACACGTTTCGAAGTGCGCTATTCAATTGGTGAAGATGCAACTTCAACAACCTCACTTGAACTTGTTGATTATCATAATAAAACACATTTAATCAATTCCAATGAAGAGTATAACTTAGATGTGGTTAACAAATGTAGTTTGTAATTAATGATAAACTCGAAAGATTCCTTTCTTTTTTTTTCTTTTTCTTCTTTTCTCTTCAATCTGTATACATAATAATGTATGTCTGATAAATCTTATTGTTCTTCTTCATTTTTTTTTGTTGGGTCTTTTCATTTTAATTAGAAAATAAATCAATTTTCAATTAACATATATTAATGATTGAAAATAATGTCTTAAATTTGTTAAGTTTTTTGTTTTATCGAACTATTATTATTATTATTATCTAATAAATCACCGTAACTATAATTCGAACTAATCTAACACTTCAAAGACAACAACAACAACAACAATAATAAAAATATCCTTGTCTTTGAAATGATAAAATCAACGAATAATTGAATTAGACAAAATGTATTTTTTTTTCTATTTCTCCGAACAGTCGTCGATAGTTTTCAACAACTGTTCCATGCTCGTCTACTTGTCTCTTGTTTTACAGAAACGCAACAACCATCTTTGGAGAGTTTCATTTTCAGATTAGTTTTTTTTGCGGATAATCGTCTCGTCTATTTCGGTAAAACAAACAATATTGTATTCTCTAGGGTACGTAGAAGACAAACAGACTAAATTCATTCAATGTGTTTTTCTTGTTTGTTCGTTGACGGTTTATTTAGACAAAAACAGAATTTGTGACAGTCAAATTTACCGTATGACCGGTTTTTTTTTTTCTATAATTCACTCATATGTGTTTATGTTCGTGAGAGTAAGGGAATAAGTTTTATTGGAGAAGAAGACGAAGAACAAAAGAAAAAATAGAGAAAGAGAAAAAGAAAGAATGAACTATTGATGACGTCGAAATCTAATGGAAAAACAACAGACTCTGTTGTTTCACTAACCATTTGAATATATTTTACTTTGTTCGTCTAAAAAACCGTAATTGCTTTTCTTTGAAGTACAAATATATATTTGAGTTAAATAGAAACAAGAGAAACGCATATTTCATTACTTTTCTTTTGTATTTTAACTTACGGTAAATTCAGTAAATAAGCTCGAGTATGTAGGTATATAAATGTTACTTTTAAGTAGAATCCTATTGATGTTAACATTTATTTATTTATTTATATCTATTTATTAATTCTGATTGACTGTTAATACGATTGATAAGAATATCTAAAGATGGTTTTTTTCTCCCTCGTTCTTATTATACGTACACATAGGGGCGTTTCTTGTCTCAGCTTTCAAGATCTGAGCCTATTCTTCTTTTTTTTTCATATTTCTCCTTGAGTGTTTTTCTTTGTCGACAGTTAGACTAAAGCAATCTGTAATAATAAGACGTTGTTGCGTGCTGATGCTGGCAAATCAGCTAATATGTGATAAGTAGATCTCATCTCATATTTTCTCTCTTCAAGGGGCATAAACAAGAACGCACATGCTTATCGACGATGTCGATAGACTAACTTACGATAATATTAACCGAGCGTGAATAAAATAATCAGTCGATTGACATTGATACATTCCATAACGACTAACATTTTCTATGTTAGCCTATTTCTATTGTTATTTTATGTTTAGATACAAAACGAGAAAAGTCAATCAATTAGTAGACTTCGATTTATTTGATTTCGATATTTGAAATGCTATTTTTTCGTCGTCGTGACACATCTACAAACCAATCGAATCTGACCGATCAAGAACGGTGCATTCATGCTTGCCTATTTTTTGCTTTTATTCTACTCGTCATAACTATTGTTCTTTTTTATTTTGCTGCGACAACTAAAGATCAAACCGACCAACGACTTTATTATTATATAGGAGCTGGAATTTGTCTTGCTTTACTTATATTGATTATTATTTTGACAATGGTTTATGTTCGACGAGCCTATGGAAGTTCATTAACATCGAATCGTCAACATAATTTTCAAGCAGCAACTGATTACGATCGTACAGTTTATCCAAATTATCAAGCGTGATACAATTTGTATTCTTTTTGTTTTATCTGAATAAGATTTTAACATTTGGAAGAAACGAAAAAAAACAACAACAAAATTGTCTCTGCAATTTTCTGTATTAATGAACAAATTTGAACATTTTACATTTTTTTTCTTTGCAAATCAATGAATAACAGATTTAACCGGAAAAAAAACACACACACGTATTCAAATCAATCCCAGTTCTTCATGCTGAAAGTGATGTTTCTTATATGTGATTTATGTCAATCTGTCTGAGAAAAAAGATTCTTAATAATTCATGATTCTCATAATGAAAAAAAAAGTAATGTACCATTCATGCATAGACGCCGATCTTAGTTAGGATCAGACAAGAGAATAAGTACGTCAATTAAATCTTTTGTTGATCTATTGAAAGTAAAATAAAGTTCAACGACTCGTTTCCTTTCTCAGTACTTGAAAAAGACATTTGCTGATGAATATTTTCTAAAAATAAAATTTAATTTAATATTAAATCGATTGCTGGTCATTTGAATAAACTAGATTTAATTGACTTGAAGGTTTATACTTTTAGACAAACCTTTTGCCAACTAATAATCTTAAATCAACTAACGGAGAAAATATTAGTCTCACGTAAACACGATATTATTAATGATAACTAAGATAAATGGTAATATACGAAAGATAAGAGAAAAACTCGTTAACTAAGATATCAATAAGGAGAAAAAAACGAAGGAGAAATTAGCCTCGAAGTAAATTCTTTAAATATGTGTTGACTCATCGAAATCGATCTGTTTGTTGAAATTGGTTTGACCAAATTGCTTTTAAATTATCGTTACATTACGATTACATTTTGTTTAAACAACAATCATTCTGCCCGGAAGATATTTATACGAATCGGACAAGTTTTTTTTTTAAGAACATACTTTGAAATCACGAGGGCCGCAGGATTGTTTTCGAGGACTAGTATTATGCGCAGAAAAACGAGATAACAAGGATGCTGTCTTCGTATATTTTATAGGACAAAAATTTTCATTTAGTTAATGAATATCAGGAATACTTTTTTTTTTAATACTGAACCAAAAGTAGAAAAGTCAATTTTTATTATTAGATTACTATTGAATAATTTGAAGACGACATCGAGGCACCAGATTTCAGTGAGCAATAGTTAACTTGAAAGTCGGCTTTTGATGTCTGTTTTTGATTTACTAAACTATATTTTTCTGTTAACTTTGTAATAGTCTGCTCTAGAACTAAGAATATCTCAACTTATTTAAATATCATCACCTATCAAGTCAATTCAATATACCAAGGTTATAGTGATAAGATTATTTTAATATTGAATTTGCTCTTTTCTTTCTCCTTTCTATTTAATTCAATAGAGAATTCAATTATTTACTAGCTGTTAGGAAATAAAATATGTCCTTCTTTTCTTTACTATTCATCGACAACGTAAATATATGTATATATTTTTTTTATTTAATAAATACAAATATAAACTTATTGAAAACTCTTTCACCTAATCTTTATCATGTTTCTTTATTCTAAAAAAAAAGAAGATTTATATCATATAACTAATATATATATATATATATGTGAAAAAAGGAAAAGACATCCAATTACCTTCATTAGACAACGAAGGAAAATGTCTGTAGGAAGAGAAGAAGAAAAAAAAGAAAAAGTTCAGATTAGATTTTTCTTATCTTTATTTGAAGGAACATTTTCAGTTGAAGACGCTCGATGAAGAATCGATGAGATTTTCTTTCGATCACTATCATTAATAGATAATTGATCGTAAAAGATGCTTTGATTTATATTTGGATCTGTCGTATGTCGTTTGGGTTTGTCATCTGTTGGTTTTACGTTCCAATTTGTTTGCCAAACATGCTGAAATATTGACATGAGACGATTGGTTTCATTCGATTTTGTTGTTAAATTTTGACAAAATGACTCCCAACGTCGGTTAGGTTCAACAGGTGTTTGCGGTTGATCGAACTTTCTCAAACGATCAATAACACGATAATCATTGGTATTAGTATAATTGTTTTCTTTATTCGTATCCGGTAGTTGTTGTTTTAAACGTGCTTCAAATAATTGCCAATGTCGATCATCGACTCGTTGTCGAATCTTTTCTTTGACATCAATTATCATCGGTGTATGATCGACATTTGCTGTTTTATTCGATGGATTTGACATTTCGGTAGACTAGGTAAGACAAAAAGAAAAGATGAATAAAAAATCCTCGAATCTTTTTTTATCGAAAGTCACGAGATGGAGCTATTTTTTTCTTCTTCTTCTTATTCTTCTTTCTGTTAACCTTGAAAAAATATATATTTACAATGAAATCTTTGGTGCCGACAGTCATTCGACACTACATGAAGTGATTTGTAGAAAAAGAAAAAGACAAAAAATGATTCTTGATTTCTTTTTCGTTTTTTTTTCTTTCTTTTTTTCTCCTTCGTCAAAGGATTTATTTACGCGAACGACGTAGAGAAAAAAAATTGACAGTTATGTTTTTTTTTCCTTTTTTGATCGTTACTTTCTAATGAAGATCAATGAGGTTGACATGTTTAAATGAAATATTAATCTTCAACATGAACAAAAAAATATGTTTTTCAAACAAACCTTGAATCTATCAGTTCAATGATTGTTAGTCTTGGTTAGAGATTATTCTGTCATATTTAATCAATATATATATACTGAAAGAAAAGTTCATACTAATTGAGCCAATGTGTAAAATCAATTTCTGTTGTTGTTTTTTCTCTACTCCTCTTTCGTTTCGCCTTTCTGGTAGTCACTCATGCAAGCCAAGAATTAATGTCATCTAGAATTTTTTAAAGAATCAAGGTGCGAGATTAGTACGTTTTGTTTCTATTTTCATCGGATATACGTATGATGATCAGAGGATTAATCAATAGGATTTGTATACTCGAAAAAGAAGCCACCATTCAAATCCGTCTTATGTTCTCCGACAAATAGAATCAAAATAATCTAGCTCGAAGAAATTATTATCGTTTAGGATTGCCGAATAATAAATCACGGTGAATATGTTTCTTTTCGAGTAAATGAATAGTTTTAATTAAATACTTAAGAGTTGTTATGTATTTTGTGTCTTGTATCCAATGAATAAGAAAGATTTTTAATATTCCATTCGAATAGACAGAAAAGATTGACAACGTTGATCGTTAGAAAAGGAAATCAATACTTAGGAGATCGTTTGAAGTAGCTCATTTATCCAAAATTAGCGGTATACGTATGTTTTCATAGAAAATAAATAGTTGATTGTGATTCTGTTTTTTTTTGTCTTTCCTGTTGTCGCTATTAGAAGGAGTAGAAGAAGAAAATTGTTTGTTTGAGAAGATCTTACTCCTATCTAATTATATGTTTTGAATTTCAACTATTGAGAATATAGACTCATATGTCAAACCCAAGGCTATGGAGGAAAAAAAAAGAATATCTTTGAAAGCGGTAGTGTGATATATCTTTTTCATGTAAATGATTATATTTAATTCTTGATAATTATCTTTTATCTTGTTGCTTTTTTTTCTTCTTCTCTTGGATTTCGCCTGCTTAGCGAATGGGATGTTTATTTATGCGTGATGCGCATAGTATTACTCAAATTTTTCTTCTTCTTTTCAAAATAGAGAAAATGTGTTGAAAATTGGGCTATTTAACCACTAATGCTTGTGTTTATGATTTTTTTTGTCGGAAGAGAACTGAATGCATCGAGAGATGAAGATGTTGGCTTCGTTTGTTTTTTTTTCTGTTTCTTTCTATGTTAAATCTATTCACATGAACTGATAATGACAAACTCACTGTCATAATCAAATCACAAATCATAAATAGAACATTTTTTTTAAAAAACAAATCTTCTATTCAAATTTGTTCTCTGTTTTTTTTGTCAAACAAAGAAACTAATTCAATAGATTAACTTTTAGATTTTCTATTATATGTTTTTCCATACATTCGTTACTTTTCTTAGTCATGCAACCTGATGATGATACATTAAAAGCGATTCAATATCAACGTGGTTCATTATTAATCTTAGATCAATTAAAATTACCTGACGAAACAAAATATATTTCAATTAATACAGTTGATGACGCTTGGAAAGCGATTCATACAATGTCAATACGAGGTAAATCGATTGATTATCAACAATTCAACGAAATCAATCTTTGTTTAGGTGCTCAAGCAATAGCTACTTGTGGAGTACTAAGTGTAGCTGTTGAATTGCATCATTCTCGATTAAAATTTGATTCGATCACATCGATTGTACAATTTGTAACTGATCAATTGAACTATATTATTACAGCTCGACCAACAGCAATTAATTTAATCGATGCTGCCAAAATGATTATTAACTATTTATTACCATTAAGCGATAGACAACAGCATTTAAGTTTCTATATCGATCAATTACTTCAATTCATGGAAGGTTTTCTTCAACGTGATCTAGCTATTAATAATTCAATTGGTCAATATGGTGCTGAAATGCTTTCTCGAAATCAGTTCAATAAAAAGAAACTAACGATTTTAACACATAGTAATACTGGTTCATTGGCAACAGTTGGTTTTGGTACGGCATTGGGTGTTATTCGTCAATTAGCAATGAATAATCTTCTTGAAATAGCATATTTTACTGAAACTCGACCGTATAATCATGGCTCAAGATTAACAGCATATGAATTCGTTCATGATCGTATTCCTCATACGATGATTTGTGATTCGATGGTTGGCTTTCTAATGCGAACACAAACAATCGATGCTGTCGTTGTCGGTGTTGATCATGTCACAGCTAACGGTGATATTGCAAATAAAATTGGTACATATCAATTAGCTATACTTGCACAATATCATCAAATACCATTCTATGTTGCAACACCGATTGCATCGATCGATTTGAAAAAGCGAACAGGAAATGAAATTATTATTGAACAACGTCCATCAAGTGAAATGACGACAATCAAAGGCATTAATATAGCAGCTGAAGGTGAATTCGATTTTGAAACATAAAAAAAACACATTTTCTCTTCATGTCTCTCTTTATGTACGTGTATTACATTAGGAGTTCAAGTTTGGAATCCGATATTTGATATAACACCTGCTCAACTAATTACAGGTTTTATTACTGAACATGGTGTATGCAAACCCGATGAACTTGAAGAGAAATTATTATCCTTACGACGTTCTATCAATAGTTCATATTCGTAAAGAATCATTCAAGCAGCAAAATGAACTCAAATCTGGCATTTTTCTTTTTCTTTGTCGTCTTTCTCGTCTTTGTCTAGTCATTATAAGCGCTAAATTAGTGGAATAATTTTGAGATCATCAAAAAAAGAAACAGAACTAAGTCATAACTTTCTCAAGAAGAATTTCTGTTTAATAAATCTACATAAGTAATTGACAGACAATTTTCTATTTATATATTTCAGTTGGATGACGAGTTGGTGGCAAACGAGCAGGAGCAGATAATTGATGTTGAGGAAGATGAATTGATGGACTATCTAATTCGAGTATTTGAAGTTGACAGAGTAGATTCAAAAGAGATTCCATATCCTCTCGAGCATAAAAACTGTCCATCTATTCATCAACAAAAAACAAAAACACAAGAGATAACGTACATTCAAACGATTGTTGATTATTTTACTTCTCGATGTAAAAGAATATTAAATCCATCGCTCCAACATGACATATCATAATCATTTTCACATAATAATGTATAGTTCGTATCATTTTGAAGAGAAAGAGTGACACTTGTATGAGCATTACTCTACAAAAGCAAACAGATCGAAAATGAAATATTCTCGTTCGGAAATATTTTGAATTCTTACTTGACGAGAAAGTTTAGTCGATCGTTCTTGAGAATTGAAAGTTCCTGTTCGTATTTGATCAATATTACATTGAACATCTCGAATATTTTCAATTGAAACTAAATATATTCTCAAAAATAGAATTCGTTTCCAAATTGTCATCGCTTGTAAACTTACTTGTCGTACGAGTTAAACTTGTTGTTGAATTATTTTCTTTATTCGTTGTCGAATGTGGTTCACTGCATTGAACATGTTTTTCATTGTCAAGTAATTGCCAATACATCAAACGATCTAAATCGATTTGATTAGAAGAAAATTGCGCTAGTAAATATCAAACAAACTCTTCGTTTTCTTAGCACCAACGCGACTTTCGATAGTCATAAATGTGTGACCTTTTTTCATAGTTTTCAGTCGAGCTTGACGTGTCAAAAGTTCGACATGTGATCTCAAACGTTCTTTTAATGTTCTGACAGAGAAGAAATATTTTTCCATTTTCAAAAACAAAAAAAAAACAATTTGTTTATCCTACTCGACAATCGGTAATTTCATAGTTGATTCTTCTTTTTTCAATTCTTGTTCATTTCGTTTCTTACAAATATCTTTATAATTATTCGCATTCAATCGTTCGGAAAAGTAATCGAACGTAAATTTCGATAGATTCGTTGATGTAAACGATGTATTTGCCATTGATTTCAATGTTGGCGAGAGAATATTCGAATCAATCGAAGGTGAAAATGGTGTTGTTATTGTTTTATTATGTAGTGAAGATGAATTTGTCAGAGAAATATCGTTGAGTGATTGACAAATTTGTTGATTAACAACCGAACTAACAACTTGAAAATCGACGTCACATGCACGCATTTCTTTCCAAGTTCGATTGAATAAAAGTAAACAACGAACAAATGCTTGTTCGAAAAATGATGAAACCGTATAGAAAAGAAGAAAATAATCATTGTAAATCTCGTTAATAGTTGCTAAAAACAAAACAAAACGAATCGTAGAAAAATCAGATTCGTTTTATTAGAGATAAAAACGAATTACGTTCAATTCCAATGGAGAATATTGTCGATAGAATTCTTGTTATTTCAATAGCTGATTTAACCAATGGACATTGTTGTTGAAATGTTTTACATGAATTTTCGAGAACAAACTAAACCAAGCGAAAAAAAACAATGAACAGAATAGTTTTAAGACGAGAGATTGTCTTACGCGAATGAAATCATTCTTTTTATGAATACAAAAATAGAAAAGACTTTGAAGAGATAAAACACCTGGAGGTACGATTTCGAAATCTTTCATTGGATCTTGAAGATTCTAAATTAGTCAATGTTGAACAACAAAATTCAATCGAAACTAAATCTACTTGAAAGCCAAGACGTTCATAATCTCGTTGTAGAGCTTCAACTCGTCGAGGATTGATCGTATCATTGACTGTTTCCAATGATATTCGAGCGTTCGGTTCTTGTGAATTTTGCTCTGATAGAATTAAATCGGTATCGAACGCACTTCGACGTAATTCGACGATCATATCACGATATTTCTATTCGAATAGAAAAAGAATTCGAATTAATAATTAAGAGAATCGTTTCGCAACTGTATTCGATCGATCAGGAGATGTTGTCAACAGTGTTGTATAGAGTTCGTTCAAATAGAATCGCTGGAGAAGACATAATTGTTGAACAAGACATGAACGAGAAATTGTCTAAATATAATATTCATTAAAACTGCCTTGAAATCGTTTAAAGACAAACTCGAGCTGCTGAATGAAAAGATATATCGAGAGATAATGAATCATTATTTGTATATTCATCCTTAATAATAAACCAAAAAAAAAGCAAAACAAGATGCATGAGAAAATTTAAAGAAGATATTGATGATTTACATTGGATACGATCGATTGTACAAGTTCACGAAGACGAGTTATTACCGATTGATTTGACATAGCAACGACAAGAGACTGACGAATATTTTGATTACTTTTACTCATTATAACATTGATCAATGCTAGAGCGTAGTATTGTGTTTCAATATCATAAAGTCTAAAAGAAATTTGAATCTTAAATTGATTCGACAATTGAGCATGTATTACTTGTTACAATAGTCTAATAGATGTGAGATTTCAAGTGTTTGAATAATTGTTAATGAGTATTTGGAATTTGTTGTGAGAATTGAGTATAAAATCATCATAGCCGATGACGAATGTGGACAAACTACTTTCGATGAATTAATACCAAAAATTAACTACATACAATCGAATTTTCAAGACGAAAAACAAAAAATTCATTTCGAACTTGATCAGTAATTATATCGATTGATTCCAGATCATCCCAATGAAGAGCTGTTTGATGTGTCATAATGTTATGAAGTGAGCGAAGAAGATTGATTGTAAAATTTTCATAACTAAACAATTTTAATTTTTTAAAAAAAAAGTGAAAGAACAAAAAGATTGAAACGAACTTATTTAATTTCTCGTCATGAGTAAATAATTTCGATAGAGAGAGAAGACCATTCTGTCGGACGAATTCAAGTGCGAATGTTTCATCTTCGCCAGCTAATTTTAATCGTTCGAGAACAGTCGAATCATATCGATGATAATCAGGTAATGCAAGAGATTTGATTATATGTTGAGCTTCGTCTACCTTTTTTTGTTGATCACAATATGAAAAGAAGTCGAAATATCAAGAAAATAAATAATCGAAATATGTTTACATGTGAAAGTGAAAGATAGAAAACTTGTCCAGTAGGAATTTGAGAACGATTCTAAAGAATCCTTTTAGAAAATAATCAAAGAACTCCATTAATTGTTTACTTGTTCAGTAACAAATTTATGTGTATCATCATATCGAAATGCGAAACGAACAAGATTCGATTGTGGAATCTTCCAACTAGAAATATATACAAAATCATTTCGAGCGAATTATTTTCGGTGAAATTTACTCATCACAAATTTTTGTAATATAATCATCGAGTGGATTATTCTATAGAATGAACAGATTTGAGTCAATGAAGATGTTGAATAGTGAAAAACAAAATACAAACAGGATCGAGTTCGATAAGTTTAGGATGTCGAGGACTATCTGAAGATGTGAGACCTATGGAGATTGAATTTTTCCAATGTACACCGATTTTAATTTTATTATTTGTAGTTTTCGACATTGTTTCTTGTCTGATGGTATGTTGTTTCGACTCGACAAATGTTCGTTTTATCAAAGGCAAGAAAAATGATAGGAATGGAATTCAATATAGGAAAAATATAAATTACAGAACGATTTTTTTTCTTCTTTTCTTAATTTTCTATTAATATCCAATCATCAGAAATTGACCGGTAGTTGTCGTTAACTACGTACGTATAATTGAGATTCTTTTTTTTGCTTCTTGGTCTCTCCAAATGTACTATCGCATTACTAATCATTTTAATAAATATTCAAACATAAGAACAAGAAAATCTTAGACACGTTTTTTTATTTGTCTCTTGATTTACTAATATAATCACATGGATTTAATAATGCAAACAGAAAACATTGAATTATATTCCAGATGCTGACGAATTCGAACCGAAATTGATACTACTCCCTTCGTTATCATGATGAGAATGTTGATTAAGTCCTTCTAATAAATGAACCACTCGAGTGATTTGCTTTTCTAATCCATTTAATTTTATTTCTAATCGTTGTACTTTACCATTGAGTGTTAATGATTCACGATCTCTATCCGAAAGAGTCGATGGATAGGATTTTGACAGTCCTAATGTTTGATCTAAACGTCGTTGAATATCGGCTAATGCATACATAACTTTCATATTTCCTTGAGCATTCTCATCCATAATATCTTTGAAATCGTATGGTTTATGTGCTTGACGAAATTTTCTTTTGGCAACATGATATTTAATCACACGTATCATGCGTATAGCAATACATTGATTAGTATCAAGATCATCGGGTTTTTCGACTTTTCGCCAAGAAATTTTCTCTGTTGGTAAAAAATTTGGTGATAGAGGAAGATTTGTTTGACCATTACGAAAACGTAGAGAACGATAAAAATTATTATTATGAACCGTATCCGGTGAATTTGTTTGACTTTCAGTTTTATGCGTTCGTTTTCTTTCGACACGATAGATTTTCCATGTTGCTGATAAATCCGGTCGACGACACGCAACTAATCGCCACCAATTCTGTATTAATATCGCTGCTGCTGGTACCAAACGATTGAATTGTTTTTCTCG
>JGI26531J51214_10001068_pt1 | contig 19874 bp, 10 predicted proteins | sample ThiBiot_500_biof_2_FD_51214 | JGI IMG/M metagenome (IMG submission 51214)
AGAAATCTTGGCAGCTTTCATTGCAAAACAAATTCTACAAAGTGTTGGCGGCGCTGAAAGAGGACATAAACTCGCTAACGAATACGAAAGAGAATTTGGAAAAAGCTATTTATAAAAAAACAGTTTTCTACTATTAATTTTTTTTTGCCTTTAAAAATAAAATTCAGAAGTAACAGTTTCTCTTCCAAAATCGATGATTATTGTGGATCAATGTGAACTTGATAAATAAAGAGATTTTTTTCAAATTTTAGTTATGTTTGTCGAAATTGATATTTATGATTTCCTTCAGGAATAGTTGCGACTCAACAAATAAGACAAACACCATTGACGATCGACAACGGCTTTCGCTACTGATGACTATGATGCAAATTCTTTTATTCAACATCAAACGAACCAAAATCAATCTTTGAATTATGTTGCTACTCCATACGTACCCGTGACTGTCGAATTCAATAACTCAGCATATGCACAATATCTAATTCATTGTGACTCATTTTTTTTCTCTCTTTTCAATCAGTGAAATCATTTTCAAATAAGACATTCTCGCAATTCATCATCGCCACCTTAGCTCGTACTTTTTTCATTTAAAATAGAAATTTAGAGAAAAAAATATTGTAGTTTTCTTTTAACATTATTAATTTTCATCCTAGTATTGTCTCGTTCGAAATTCTCAGGCGAGTCAAGAAATAGTTTTACTTGATACTAAACCTTTGCCTACTTTGATTAATAGTTCAAATAAAAAATAAATTAGAAAAAAGAGAGAAAGATAGCGATTTCGATTGAGTGGGTGCTCCGGTAGGAATCGAACCTACAACGTTTTTGGCCTAAACAAAACAATCTACCATTGATTCACAAAGCGAAGTAATCGAAAATTTGTCGCTTTCTCCAATAACATTAATGTCACGATACTTTACTTCTATTATACTTGCATCGATGTTGTGCAATACCTTGTACCAAAAAGATAGCAAGGAGAAAGATAGCGATTTCGATTGGTTGGGTGCTCCGGTAGGGATCGAACCTACAACGTTTTTGGTGTCTACAAAACAATCTACCATTGATTCACAAAGCGAAGTAATCGAAAATTTGTCGCTTTCTCCAACACCTCTATCTCCCTAATCTTCATTATGTACCATACTGACATTGATGTTGTGCAATACCATTTCAACAGAATAGAAAAGGTCGAAAAATCTTCTTTTTTTATTGAAATCAAACTTTTTTATTATTATTATTATAAAACTTCTACTGAACTTGTCCATGGAGGATTTCCATAGTTTTCAAATGCTATATCACCTCGATACAATTGATAAGTAACCATATAACTACCTGGTTGAGCACAATTGACCTTAAATTGATACTCATTTTTCTTGACATCACCATGTTGCATTTCGGTATTCCAATCGAATGTATATTCGACATTACAAGTAAATGTTAATTTCAATTGTAAATTATTCAAAACATTCCAACCTTCATTTCGAATTGAAAAATTCGCCGATATTTGATCACCATTTTTCACTGTCAACGGTAGACTATCATCGAAATAAGTCACAAGATCATCATTAGCAGTCGGATCTTGACTCAAATGAATTCGAGTTAACAGCGCAAATGTATACGGATCGACAAAGACCATATTCGGTTGTGCTTGTTGAACTCCATTGGCAAGATTTGCATAGTTCGTCGCATTACGAAGAACACCTCGAAAGACAACAAATCGAACATCATTCGGTCTGTAAAACGAAATGACTTGTTTAACTTCATCGCCATCCGATAGATCGGTTTCACTAAAACTCGGCACTCGTGTACCAGCTATCAACGCTGTTTCATTGAGTGCCGTATATCCACGTTGACGTGTAAAGCCCATGGGACTGAATTTCGTGTACATCAAATCGGATTGACTTGTCAATGCGCCTGCTTCNCCATTGATGACGAAGCCGGTGTGTTTGATATTGAATTTATTGAAATAGAAACGATTTCGTTTTATCCAGAGATCATCAGCTCGAGGCAGACCAGAGAATTGTCTTGGCTCGAACAGTTGAGTTGGATTTAGATAACCAGCACCTGAATCTCCACTAACGAAAAAATCATTAGCTGTACGTGTGACGTACAAATACGGGTGAAGCAACGGAAATCGATCGTAAAGACTTGGATTGACAGCCCAACCGACGGGCACTGAGCCCCGTTTTGGATCGTCCCAAAGATTTTTGAATAAATTAGCGAACCAAGCCGCTGAATCATAATCACCAGCGTAGAATAACGCGTAGGTTTTTTGCGAGACAACATTTTGTTCGTTGAGAAATCCTTTCTGAATTAACTCTTCACGAGATGGTAGCGGATTTTGAATGAAACGATGATGACCTTGAACCGATGCATAATGACTAAAGAACGCGGCATTCGTAAATGGATCGACACAGCAAGCATCAGCATCGATGACAATGTTAAATGCGGTCATAACATGTGTCATACGCCATTCCGATGGGACACCACCGTGCTTCTCATCGACGTATTTGAATAGCCAAGGAACGAAACCACTAACTGTACTGAATTTCGTTCCGTTAAGTTGTTGATAGACTTTCAGTAAGATTGTCGTAAGAGCATGGAAATCCGTGCCAATATGTTGTTGTGGATCGTCGTTTGGCGCTTCGTCATCCCAAGGCGAAAGATCGAAAACAAAGCCACGATGTTTTATAATCCAATCGTGATTGATAGCAAGATTTTCTCGTAAAGCTCCGGGCGCATTGGGTGATTGTGCCCACCATTTATCAACATAATATCCGAGATAAGTAGCATCAGCTAATTTACTATCGATGAAATACTGTGCTGCCCAAAGATAAGCATCAGCTTTTGCACTACCAGTGACATTACCAGTGAACATGTTTACGTAGGAAATATTCACTTGCAATTGAGGACCTTCGGTAACAAGTTGAGAATAGAGAGAATTAGGAACTGGCCGATAGCAAATCGGAATTAGATTGAAAACGCCTGCAGCTGTCGATGCAAGATTCGATGTTGCAGGAACCTTAGGATCGTAGAGAACGATACCTTTGACTACATCGGATAGCGCTCGAACAAGATCAACAATCGATTCAACTGTTGTATAATTCGCATTGGCTGGCCAATAGATACTATTCATGAATCCTTGCCAACGAACATCCGAATCCGTATAGATCGTATACAATCGAGGTGAATCTCGATTAGCAAGACCGCCTAATGCGCCTAGCAAATGAGCGTATTCATAGACGTCATCTAACGAAAGTTTCGTCGAAGGACGTAGATCATACACAAGAATATCCGTTGCCAACACCGTTGGTATCCAAAGCAAAACACAAACAAACAATTTCATCTCCTAAACATTCAGTTTTTCATTGAGAATATCTCACACAGATGAATTTTTGCTCTACATACTTCGGAGTTTTTAGTTTCGAAGATATGAAAAAAAAAATGATATCTAGTTTAGTTAACCTTTCACGCATATATTTATGTTTCTTATCTCGATGTAGTTTTTTTTTTGAATTCTTTTCTTTGTGCTAATGGCACGGTCGCCATTTTATTTTTATTTTTCTTTCTCTTCCTCTAAGATCAGATTGGTTCTCTTTGCATTGACGTCAAATAACTAAAAAAAGAAAAGAAAAGAAAAGAACACTAAACATTTTTATTTTGTCAAAATGTATGTCACACCTATGAATCCGAACACGATCGTCATTCAGCCCGTACCATGTAAATGAATTTTGCTTGAATTTTTTCTTAATTTCGAAATTAAATTAAACTTTAGCGGGCTGTTGTAAATTCGAATTCGATTCGACGTATCCAATTCACTTGAATGGTATCATTCGACAAGACGAATTCCAACAATCGATTACTAATATCAACTCATCGATCTCATCTCGCAAAGCTCTTTTTTTCTGCATCATTCTTTCGATCGTTTTATTCATCGTAGGAATGGCACTATTCATTGCCGGACCGATCAGTGCTGTCAGTTCGAAATCATACGGATTTCCGGTTCTCGTTGGCGTTGGTTTCGGATTATTTTTTCTCGGAATGATAGTCTTGATGTGTGGACTGATTTGTATTCAAGTACAGCGTGGTAACAAAATGCGTCAAGCAATTGCTGCCGAATCGGCGAAATATTCGACACGATCGCCGAAGCCGTGCAGTTGGCGATTAGATTCGACGACCGTTTGGGCTGGGGGATATCAACGACGTCGAACTGTCATCAATCGAGTAGAAAAAAGTTTTTGCTTATTAAAATTGAAGTTGTTGTTTTTCTTTCTCTTTCGTAGATTTTAATTGAAATCGGAGGTCCTGCAGATGGAGGCTTTGGAGTAGGATTCAATAATCCGACTTTTGTTGCGTCACAGCCACCACCTTATTCTGCTTTCGAAAATCTCGGCTTTTGTTCTCGATGTGGAATCGCGCGAGTCAATCGTACTGACAAATTTTGTCCATCATGCGGTCAAATGTTCAATGTCTAACTTTTTTCTCTCTCATTGTCTTTGAATCGCATGACTGAACACGATCAACCGTTGGCTCGCCTATATTTTTTTTTGAATTCTGATTTCATATACAAATAAAAACATGTCTCATACAATCGAAATTCCCGTAATTGACCGTAGGTTGATGTGTTAAGATGAATGTTTGGGTTCGAAATTCGATCGAACATATCCAAATGAACTCAATGAAAACAACCTATCGAGTAAATCAAATGTGATTTTTTTTGTTCTTCATTCGAAAACTGTTTATTTTTCGAATACATCAGGTTTAATTTTATTAACACCAAAAAAAACTCGCTTTTTAATTATCCGTACGTTCCAATAATAAATCGATTTTTGTTTGAATACTATCGAATTCGAAATCATCCGGCGACAAACATTGTTCGTAGATTTCGAGCGTTCGTCGGTAATATACTAGTGCTTCTTTCGGTTGATTCATCTTTTCATAACACTCACCAATCATCGATAGACTCTCGCCGAGTTTCTGTTGATCCGGCGAACAATATTGTTCATAAATCAAATAGATTCTCAGCGCATAAGTCAATGCTAATTGATGATTCTGTTGAGCATGAGAAACTGTAACCAAAGATTTCAATGTATCCGTTATTAACGAATCATTTGCGTTGAGATTAATAACACGAACAGCTAGACTTCGTTGGTAATATTCCATAGCGAGATCATCATCGGATTTCGTATGACAAATAAAACCAATCCATTGCAAATATCGACCGATTTCGAAATGATCTCGAGGATATTGTTCTTCGTAGATATTCAATGCACGTTTATAACAATCGAATGATTCATCATATTGTCCTAAACTACTCAAACTACTGCCAATGAGACTGTAGATAACTGCAATATCGTTATAGAGTGTTGGCAAATGTTCTTCGTAGATCGCTAGAGCACATCGATGAGCATCGATGGCTTCTTTAAATCTCCGTTCGCCTCGTTTAATATTGCCCAAATGATTGTAACTATCAGCGAGATTGACATAATTCNATGGATGATTTGNCTGTCGAATTAGTAGAGCTCGTTGTTGAAAGTCGGTCGCTTCAGCATATTGTCCGTATTTATACAAAGCATTGCTTATATTACTCAATGTCGTTGCGATATCAGCTGTTCGCTTCGGTGTATGATTTTCAAATAGATTCAATGACTTTTTATAATAATCAACAGCTTCTTGATATTTTTCTTGAGCAACAAAAATGATTCCAATGTGATTGTAGATAATCGCGATTTCAGCGTGATTTGTCGGACAAAATTCTTCTCGAAGCAAAAGAGCTTGTTGTTGATAGGCTAATGCTTCATCGTATCGATTTGCTTTATGCAATGCATTCGCAATATTGCTCAATGTCGTTGCACGATCAGCATGCCGTTGTGACGCATGTTGATCGTAGATTTTCAATGCTTGTTCGTAGTAGTCAATTGCTTCTTGACATTTCTTCTCGCTGATACGAATATTGCCGAGATGATTCAATCCAACGGCAAGATCCGTGTACATCGTCGGCGTATGTTCACGTCGAATTGACAATGCTCGTTGTTGAATATCGAAAGCTTGATCATATTTTTTACATTTATATAAAACATTGCTGATATTGCCGAGTGTTGTTGCAATATCTGAATATCGATTCGAGCAATATTTTTCATAGAATTCAAGTGCTTGAGTATGATAAGAATAGGCTTGTTCGTATTTATTTTGAGAAGTACAAACATTGGCTAAATGTCCGAGACTATCGGCGAGACTGATGTAATTCGTTGGACAAGATACTTGTCGAATCTCATGAACACGTTGATGATATTTCAATGCTTGATCATAGTTTTCTAAATGATTATAACATCGACCGATGTTACTCAAAATAGTTGCAATATCCGTTTGCCGTGATGTCGATAGACTTTCATAGATTGCAAGAGATTGTTTATAGAATTCAATAGCATCATTATATTTGCCTTCACCGTATCGAACAATGCCCATGTAATTCAATGAATTAGCGATATGACAATTATCCGTTTCATAGTAAGTCCTTTGTAATTCAAGTGCTTGTTCATGATATTGAAATGCTTGAGTAAATTTATCTAAACGATAGTAAATCTTGCCGATATCATTTAGACTATTGGCGAGATTTGTATGATCGGATGGATGAGTTTTTTTGAAGATTTCAACAGCTCGTTGATGATATTCCAATGCTTTTTCGAATTGTTTCTGTTCCGTCGATATATTGCCAAGATTGGCTAATGTATGAGCAATATTAATATTATCTTTGGTAAAATATGCTTCCTGTAATTCTAAAGCTCGTTGAAAACATTCTATTGCCTGATTATGTTTACTCTGTTTCGTATAATTATTGCCCATGTAATTCAATGTCTGTGCAATATGTCCGCCATACGTTGGATAGGCTTTTTCTTGAAGATTCAATGCTTGTTGATTGTAAGTCAATGATTGTTCGTAATCATATTTACCGTAGAGTAGAATATACGCGAGATTATTCAATGTGCAAGCTATGCTTAAATGATCTGTTTGTTGATAATATTTCTTTTGCATATCGAGAATAATTCGATGATAGTCAAGTGATTCATCGTATTTACTTTGTCCGTATTTGATATTTCCGATGTTACTCATGCTAATACCGATATCGATGTGTCCATCGGGATGAAATCGCTTTTGAATAGCTAGAGCATGTTCAGCTAATTCGAGACCTTCATCATACTTCTCCTTGCGATACAATGAATCGACCATTGTATTCAAAATCGAAGCTAGATGAACATGACTATCGGGACAATATTCATTGTACATATCGAATGCACGTTTTTGATAAACAAGAGCTTCATCATATTTACCTTGATCAATATAAATGCAACTGATATTATTCAAATTATTTGCTATATCAGGATGAAATGATTGATAGTAAATTTCTCGAATGTCTAACGATTGTTGAAGATAATCGAGAGCATCATCGTATTGTAATTTTTGATAGAAAACTAGACCGATATTCTCGAGACTATTGGCGATAACAGCATGATCGGATGGATAGTATTCGTTTCGAATTTTCAATGCTTGTTGATGGTAATCATAAGCTGAATCGAATTTACCTTCTAAATGCAAGATTTCGCCGATATTCGAGAGAATATCAGCCGACTCTTTGATACGTTGAGGTTCGACGTTGATCAAACGTTCGTACGCACGATCGTAGTAGATTCGTGCGTCATTCCATTGACCTTTCCAATGAAAGATTTGACCAAGAAGATGTTCGATCAATGGCAAATCATGTTCAGTCGATTGACGAAGTAATTCACGAGCGTAGATCTCAGCTTGTTCCCATTTGCCCATGTCGATTAATAATCGATTGAATATGAGCGAAAGACTAAGATTTTCGGTTTGTCGATGAATATCATCGATGTATTTATTGAGAATTGTTTGATTGTGATTAACTGCAAGTAATTGAATTGAATGAATCGTCTCGTCGATTGTTTGCAATTGAAATGTCGAATTGAAATCGAAGAGAATCTCGTCCGAAGAGACGAAAGCAAATGTACAATGAGAATTACATTCGATTTCGAAAATAACAGAAATATAATCAGATGATTGAGTTAAACAAACGGGAATCGATGAACGATGACGATGAGCTATGAAAAATGTCGGCATACAAATTAATTGACCGAGATTGGCTTTCAATTCTTCGAATTCGACATTTGATAATAACATTTGTTTGTAGAAAATAAACTTCGATTCACTTATTTTCTCATGTTCACATCGAATATCTTCGATTAAATCGCCGAGGAAAGATCGTAGTTCGTAGATTTGATCTGTATCATTGGTTGATAGTGCTGTTCGAATAGTTGTTCGCAATGATGAATCATTTAAGTAGTTGTCCAATGCAGTTTGTCGTTGATTTTTCCCTTCGAAATCCACGAGAATTCGATGGCTGAGTTGTAACCAGAAAAAATGATGTGTTTGCCGAGTTAAATCTCGTTTTTCATTTTTTAAATAATCGTAAAAAGTCCAATGATTATGTTTGTGAAGAAATTGATCCTCAATTTGCAAAGGATTTGTTTGTTGATCATCGACAATGAAAATAGCTTTGACTTGTTGTTGTTGTTGTTTTTCTATTTGAGACAAAGTCGAATTCGTTGTGAAAATAAAATATTCCTGATCGTCAATTGAATTGCAAGTGTAGTTATCGATTGTCATCGATTGAATCGTAAATTCCGAATAAATTTCACGTAGAAAATCTTCGAATTTTGTGTCCAAATTCAAACAAATCAATATTTGATTCATAGATACGTTTGCTTTAACTTCAAAAATGACACGAGCAAAAAAAAACTGAGTTTACCTTTCTCTTGCTGCAAATGCGCCCTTAGCAATGATTAATATACATTCTTTTGCACAAAAAAAAATGTGAGTCAATGAGATGCGTCACTATTCGATGTTGTTTTTTCTTTCTCACGCACAATCATGCTTCGTTATCGCAACGGATCTGCGTTGGTTGACTGACGGAAGAGATAAAAATCTGTAAATGATTTTATTTTGAAATTCTTGATTTAGTTGAGAAAGACAAAAGCGATGAATTTGGTTGTAAAACTAAAAACTAAGTTATCGTCATTGAATTTTTTCGATAGTGATCGTTGCCGATCGGATACATTCTATCTTCGATCGGCGATTATTTCGACTCGAGTCTATGNTGTTCTAGTGATTGTTATTGTCACGAGTTTAGCTGTGACGAGTACGTGGTCGAATATCAGTGAAACGGTTACAGTACGACAACCGGATGAAAAAACCTACGAAAAGCTCATTGAACACTACCCGAGAAGTTTAACGTGTCGATGCAGTCAAACGGCGATTCCGTTCGAAGGATTTATTTCAATTCAAGTTAAATATCATCCGATTTGCTCGAGTTTTTTCGTTTCGGAACAATGGATTCGAATGTTACTTACGGATAAAATTGGTTCGTATTATAAAAATGATTTTCGTTCGTTAGGACCCGGTCATTTTCAAGTACTTTCATCGTTGTGTTCACTGGCACAACAAACTGTCAATGATACACTAAACGATTTTCTTTCGAGTCGATTTTTGAGTGTCAACGTTTTCACCGTACAATCATTTGAAATTCGAAGTCAAGAACAAAGTTCACTCGCACGAACTTCATCGACGAATGCTGTCCAACGGCTTGTCAATCTCATTCGAGACACAACCTTTGCCAATCGATTACAACCGGCACTTCAAACGAATAATTTATTTTATGTTTACGTTTATCCTGATCAACAGATTGGCTTAGGCAGTATAGAGCTAGATTACGGATGGGTGAGTTCGAAATCTTGTTCCTGTTCGAAAGAACGTTGTCGAGTACCAGCTGGCTTTTACAATCATTCGGAAAATGAAACTGAACATTCAATTTTAACACCATTGGGACTTGTAGCAAATGTCACCGGTTTCAAAGCCGGATGTTTTGCTATTGATGCACTTCTACAATCGACATTGGAATGTTTTTTTCATAGAAAATGTTTGAATACAATTCTCGAATTCTATAACTTTAAAAATCCGAATACAATTCATATTCTTTCTTTAAATCGAACTAAATTTCCTGTGAATACACTCATTGAAACACTTGTCAATGAACTATTCATCGAACAATGGTCTACAAAAAGTTCATTTTCAGCTTATTACAATCAATGTGCACCTATTTCATGTAGTTATTCAATTGCCGAACAAAATAACATCGTGATTGTTTTAGCTACAGTTCTTGCTCTTTGCGGTGGATTTATGATTATTCTTCGTGCTTGTGTACCACGGATTGTTCATTGGATTCGACAGNGATTTAATCGTACACAAACAACGATTTCAACGCAAACATCGATATGGAAACGCATACATAATCGAGTTATTCAATTTAATATCTATAAAATCAATCGTCGAAGTGAGGATCCATATGATGTTAAAACTGAATTTATTGCCACGCGAATCTATCTCGTTGTTTTAACGTTATCAATTATTATTTTTCTTATCTTTCTCAGTGTGCCAATGAAACAATATGATGTTATTATTGAAAATCCATCTGTTGAAACATTTGAACAACTCTATCGAAATTATTCGACACAAGTTCAATGTCCATGTCGAAGAATTATTATTAATTATGGTTCATTTCTTTCGCTGACACCTCGATATCATCCGGTTTGTTCAAGTGATTATCTTTCTGACGAATGGATGCATTCGTTAACAGGCATACCTTTTCCTGATTTCAGTCAAATTTTCGATTATGAGTATAAGTACGATGATTTTCACCACATGGGGGCCTCATTTTTTTCGACAGTTAAAACGCTTTGTTCAATGGCTCAAACGACTTATTCGAATTCCTATCTTCTCTTCGAACATTCGGCACTCGTCACTGATTATGCGATGTCAAGTACGGAATTGCATATTCGAATGAATGATACTCTCGATCAATTTCAATCGAATACAATCAAGGACTTCAAACAATTGTTCTCTCTCATTCGATTTCATACGCAAAGTATGCTAACAAGTGTACGAACTAATGCTGATCTGTATACAAATCAATTATTTGACGAAAGTCAAGCAGTACGTGATGAATATTTCTCTCTTTGTCAGCCGATATGTTTCTTTGTAGAAAAGTGAACCCATCGTTTTTCACGGAGTACCGATACGATATGGCGAGGGTGATTTTTGTTTATGTTCGATAAAAGATAACTGTACAAATCCCATTTATATGTATTCAAATGGAAATCGACCCTTCTTCGACAGACTATTCAATCTACCGAATATGTATATCGGTTGTTTTGCTATGCAATCGGTTTTACAATCGTCATTAGAATGTTATTTCAATCAAACCTGTCTCGATGCTGTACAAACTGAAATCTATTCGAATGCATCGATTAATATTTCAATTCTCGATCAAAGTCAAACGCGTTTCACATCGAAAACACTTCTCTCAACATTGATGGATTCGTTAATGATCGATGATTGGGGTCGAATTATTCAATACGAAAAGTATTACAATCAATGTCGACCGAAATTTTGCTCGTATCCAGTTTGGACGGGACGAAATGCTTATTTCGTTTTCACGAAAATGATCGGTTCAATTGGCGGACTTATAGTTGGCTTGAGAATTATTGTTCCAATCGTTGTTAAACAAATTCGAAAATGGTTGAAACCAAAGTCAATTGATCAACTGAATCCAACGGTTCGTCCTTCAATGAAATCTCGTCTCACTGCAAAACTCAAACAATTACATTCTCATATTTCGGAATTGAATATCTTTACCAAAGAATTAACCATCGATGTACACCGTCGTCATCGAGGTATCGTTTCAACTCGTCTCTATCTTCTACTTCTTATTCTTTCTGTAACTATTCTAATTATTTCAACATCTATCGAACGACAAACTCGACATGTTACACATGATAATCCATCGAAAGAAACCTACGAACGTTTACAATCCAATGTTCGATATGCATCAACACTCGACTGTCCTTGTCGACATATTAGCATACCCTATCGAAAATTTATCTCAATAAAACCACATTTTCATCAACTTTGCTCGAGTATTCTATTTATAAATGGTTCCTATTGGTTGACTAGAGTTTGCCTGCCTACAGCAAGTTTATATTATCCTCATGATGATTTTCGTTTATTTGTTTTACCGGAATTTCAATATCTTTTTTCTCTATGCGAACTTGCGAATAAAACAGTAACCGATGCGTTAATTCAATTTATGTCAACGACATTCACAAGTATTCGTGTTGAAACACGTCAAACAATCGAAACTCATGCCAATGAATCGATCTTTCGATTTCGTTTGACAACGCCTCGAACATTCGTTCGTATGCTCGATTATGTTCGGCAAATATCTCAAGGCAATTCAATTCTTTCGTATATTCTTTCGAATTGGTATTTTACTTCATCAAATCAAAGTAAACATCAAGAGACTGTCACTAGTATTCCACGAACATACGGCAATTGTTCGTGTGCAATCAATAGTTCTTGTACAGCACCGGCTTTTTTCGATAGTTGGCCTGTGCCTGGCTTTCGAGTTGGTTGTTACCCGTTAGAAGCACTTCTACAATCGACTCTCGAATGCATTTATGATATTGAATGTATTGAAATCTTACATACATTATATGGATATGTCAGGATAATGGACATACCACCACTGAATTCGACATATTCCGATCCGAATGTAACCGTTCAATCACTTGTAGATCAATTAATGATCGATGAATGGGAAACCGGTGTGAATTATACGAATTACTACAACGCTTGTCAACCGATTTCGTGTAGTTATTCGGTTAATGAACGAGCTAATATAGTTTATATTATCGGGAATATTATTGGTTTATTCGGTGGTTTATCAGTTATTTTGAAACTATTCACACCGATCATTGTTGATATTGGATATTATGTCACTCGACATCGACAACAACGACAAGTTCAACCATCTGTTTCAACAATTTCAATTCGAGATTAAAAAAATTAATTTTTTTTTTCTGTTTCTAATAAAAGATAACAAAGATAAATAAATAAATAAATGTCGTCTTATCAAACCATGTAGATAGAGAATTCAAAATAAAACAATAACAAACAAAAACGACGTTGAATGGATGATTCGTACTATTCGGAAATCGCTCGTATTATTCAATATAATCAACAAATTCGACAGATTGTTCAAGATCAAACAAAGAATTTACTTGATTTAAAAAGTCATTTAATACAAATTCTCGAACAGCAAAAAATTGTCAGCAATCCAATCGTTGAATACAGTGGAACGTTATTCGATACGACTGAAATCGAATGTTTAAATCAACATGTAACAAAATCGAAAATTCATTTAGCTCTCGTCGGAACGAATTCATGTGGCAAAACGTCATTTCTTCATTTTCTTTTGAAATCAAGTAATTTTCTTCCGACGGATGTTGGACCAGTGAGTGCACGAATTGTTCGTTTGACTTATAGCGAAGCTGAACACGCTGCTCTCATCGTCTATCCGAATTTAAACAATCGAACAATCGAAAAACAGATTGATCTCAGTCGATTTTTTCTCGATAAACAACAACCTGATTGGCAAGGAATGAAAACTGAAGTTAAACCCTACGTCAATCGACCGGACTCATTAGATGCCACGGCTTTTTCTCATTGGGCAACTCGTTTTGTTCAAATACAAATACCGTCTCCGTTTCTCAAATTAGGCATCGATGTTTACGATACACCGGGTCTATTGTTTTCCGATGCTCCGATTCTCAAAACAAATCTTTGTCAACTTGTTGAATCTATTCAACCGACAATGGTCTTCTTGTACGACGATGCAGCTGTTCCTCAAGATACAAAAGATTGTTTTCTCGCTATGAAAGACGCCATAGGACAGTTGAAGAAGATCAGCATGTTTTTTCTGAATACCAAAGCAGATATCGATCGAATTGTCGACGATGCCGATCCGAATCAGCTCGGCATCGATGACGAACAAATTCCTGAAGTTATCTTTCGCGAACGAGAAAAACGCTATCAACTATTACTCAACGTTCCTCAATTCATCAGTCAATCGTCGACTGATCTACCGAAATCAATCGCTCATTGTCCGTTTTTCGATATTATCAGTGTTCATTCGGAGCACGATGAGTTCGGAGCTCGATTAAATCAAACAACGATCAATCGTTTGATTGAATATACGGCTAATTCCGATCTGAAATTAGCTACTGAAGTCAGTCGATTGGTTTTGCCGATGATCGACGCTTTTTTTGATCTTATTTCAACGTCAACTCATCGAACTAAACAACAATTTCAAACCATTCTCAATGAAGCTAAACAATGGACAGAGAATTACTATCAACAATTTCGAACGATAACCGAAGATCTACTCGTTCAATTGCACAGTCAGATCTTCTATCGATTGGAAAAAAAGTCCGATGATATCGCTCGACGAGCATCGAAATATCAAACGACTCATCTCATTGAAAATTATATTAAAACAACGATTCAACAAGAAATTTTTCAAGTTGAAATCAATAAGATTAAAATCAAATTTACGAATATTGANTATTTCAATCAATTCGCCAGTCAATGTCGATGGAATATCGCCGAACGAAATGAATTTCTTCTTGCTGCTCAACGAAATTCCAATTGGTTACTCGATTATCCGAATAAAATCTTCGATAAGAAATTAATTCAGCAAACATTCGCACGAGAAACTGTTCTCGCACAAATTCTGTTGATTACCGATGTTTTAATTGAATCGAAAGATAAGAAATCACAAGGCCTATCCAATTATCAGCAATTATTTGCTCGAAAAAGTTCATTGAGAGAAGATTTAAACGCATTCGACTTTGCTCAACAACGGCTCGATGAACTTTCGACTTGGTTAGACAATCAAAAAGTTTACATCAATGAAATAATCGATGCTTGTTATGTTGCAGAAAAAAATGCTTTTCTAAAAAAAATCAATCAATTTCATAATCTAGCCGAGAGATCGATTCAAGAACGTGAACAATTACATAATCTAATCAAAAAATATGAAACAGATTTTGCTCGAATTCAATGTCGAATCAATGCTGCACTTAATCTCGCCAAATTCAACGGTCAACCGCCCGTTCTCGAGAAACCATTGAGCGAAATTGAAAGAAACGTTTTTACTCTTGAAAATGAATATTTCGTCAAGAAAACATCGGATTATTTCGAAGGACATTATCATCTTCGATTGTGTCAATTAAAAATTCCGAATATTCTACCGTTATTAAGTTTGTCTGTCGATGAGAAAACGAACGAATTGTATTTGTATTTTCCAAAATTCGATCAACGATTAAAAGACGTGAAATTAACCGTTCAAAATCTATTCGAAATTAGTTATGATCTTGCCAATACATTGGGCTATTTGCATCTCTATGAGATTCAACATGAACCGATAAAAATCGAAAATATTTTCTTAGATACGAATAATCAATGTTATCTATCGAATTTTCATTGGCAACGCGAGCAAATATCGACAGTCAANGGAGATATCCATGCGTTTGGTCAAATAGCAGAATATCTCTATGATAAGATNGCTGAATTTAATTATGATGATGTAACTGACCCAGATTTAGTTGATCTTGGCAAATATAAAACATTGTTTCTTCAATGTTTAAGTTCCGATTTACGTTCACGTCCGAAAATAGTTTCGATTCTTCAACAAATAAAAGATATTCGTCAAGATTTATAATCGAACTTGTGCGTTTTTTTGTTATCTGTTTTAGATATTTGTGAAATATGAGCGAGAAACTTCGACAGATTGTTCAACAAAATCGTTTGATTAAACATCGCATACGAATGTTAGCAAATGAATTTCAAAATTATCAATCCGATCTGTTCAAAGAATTACAAACACTTCCCAAAGTCAATTTCGATGAACCATTGAATTTAAATACTTTCATTTTCGATCTAAATAAATTAAATCAATCCGAAAAAATTCAACTAGCCGTTTGCGGACCGAATAATACCGGCAAAACATCGTTTCTACATGATTTTCTCGATATCAATCCTATTCTTCCCGTTTCCACAGGTCCTGTCACAGCTCGTATCGTTCGATTAACCTTTGCTCCTGCTGACAAAGCTCGTCTAGTTGTTTATCCATGCATAGCCGATCAAGAGACAACGATTGTTAATTTAAATCTTTCGTTATTTTTCTCTGAATCCGTCAAACCCGATTGGCCTGGTATTCAGAAAGAAATTCGTGTTCATCTCGAACGGCCCACTGATCTCTCCGAAGAAGAATTCACCGAATGGGCACGTTGTTTTGTTGAAATACAAATCCCATCGCCCGTTCTCGAACTCGGCATCGACGTTTACGATACGCCAGGCTTTCTTTTCTATGACAAACAAGTCACCAAAGACAATCTTTCCGATCTGGTTAAACTCGTTCGACCACTTCTAGTTTTTATGTATCAAAATTCTTCGATTACTGACGCGACAAAAGAGTGTTTCCTCGCACTGAAATCGACGTTGCCCGATATCGATCGTTCGTCGATATTTTTTCTCAACACTCAACAAGATGTTCCGACCATTTTCGATGGCGCAGGAATCAGCAGTGCTCAACGGCAATTACAAACTCCCGAAAAATTCGAAGAAATCCTGCCCGGCGAACGACAAAAACGCTTGAATTTACTGCTCAAAACGCCCCTTCTATCGACTTATGTTCATCAAAGTCAAGACACGGAAAATTTCGACATTATCAGTCTTCCGAAACCGCGAAGTTTCCTCCGCGAATGTGCGAAATCCATGACTCAATCGTCGATCAACCATCTGATTCAGTACGCGATTCAGACCGATCTCGAGCAGCCGTACGGTTTGGTGACGAAAATTCTCGATTCGATCGATCGATTTTTTCTCTTTTTTCTTACGACAAGTCGTCGAGACGCGAATCAATGGAAGAAAATCTCGAACGACGCTCGACAATGGGGAACTCGATTCTTCAATGAATTCGAGAAGACCATGGACGCACGAATCGACGTTGTCTACGCCAATATTCAACGGTATTTCGATCAATCAACGCCGGACATTTGCGATCGAGCTGCGAAACACAATCGTTCGAACGATCCTCTCGAAGAGAAACTCTCTCAAATCACTAAAAACAACATTCAACAGTTCATTGAAATCGCCGTACACGAAGAAATCATTCGAGTTGCCGTCAATGAAATCATCAACGAAACGAAACTCTCGCTTCGCATATCCATCAATCGCGAGATTTCGATTAATTTAGACAACAATGATTTACTTTTAGCTGCTCAACGGCAGGTTCTCATCGATATTTCGGCCAGTGAACTCGAACAACGAACGTGGCTCGAACATTTTCTGTTGAATTTAATGATGATGCCGAGAACGATCTCGAGATTATTTCGAGCAATTCGAACGAAACTCGACGTCGAATATTTTAATAAAGCTAGTCTAGAAGATTTTCGAACGAAAGAAGACTACGATGAATATCTCGAAATCTTAGATGCTCATGAAGATTTAATTAATCCCGATAAACGACGTGAATTNGCTGANAGTTATTTACTTCGAATGCGAAGAACGATCGAAAAACAAGAGAATTTATTCAAACGAAATCTTAAAGATTGGATTCAGAATCGACGAAATCGTTTCTTTCAAAATATTCAAGAGAATTACTATTTTGCAATTAACAATCTTTCAGCACGAGAACTTGCCTATAAAACAACCAAGACGTTCATCGGACAATTTGCTCGACTTCAATGTCATTTCTTAGCATTGAAATACTTGAGACAATTCCAACAACATTTGCCAATAGTCGATACATCGATTACTTTAGGACAAGGCTCGTTTTTTGTTATTCATCCAGCTCAATGGANTCAANATAAGAATTTAGTTATTAAAAAACTCAAACAANNGTATAATGACGAGCCGAATTTGCAATATCTCGAAGCGTATTACCATCGAAAAATAACGAAATTATCTATTCCGAATGTAGCTCCACTTTTGTTTCTATACATCAATCCCAAAGATGAAACCGATCTTTGGATATTCATGCATCGATATCGGCAATCATTGTTCGATTATTTACAAACAAATATTCAAACAATTAAACGAACTGACGTTCTCAAAATAAGTTTAGACATTGCCAATGCCATTTCGAAATTACATTCGTATGAAATTGTTCATCGAGATATAAAAACGAAAAATATTCTCATGGATGAAAATAATCAATGTTTTATTGCCGATTTCGGTACATGTAAACAATCGGCATTGAACAGTACGATTGTTGGCACATGTCCATTGCCGCCGGAATTTATGATTGCAAGACAAAATTCGGAGTTTATCTATGATGGAATGGCTGTCGATGTATTTGCATTTGGCATCGTACTGTTTGAATTAATTCCGAAATTAGAATATCAACGGCCACATTTTAGTAAATCCGAGATTAATTTCAAAGATTTATTCAGAAATATCGGTCAATTCAGTGCAGATAATCGAGAATATGAATCGTTGATTGAAACATGTCTGACAAAGAAAAGTGACCAACGGCCGAAAGCAAATAAAGTTGTAGAAAAATTAGAAGAGATTCAACAAAAATTTGAACAAAAATTTTGTATGATTTGTGAAACACAAGCACGACAATGTCGGTATTATCCGTGTGGACATAAATTATTATGTTCGAATTGTCATAATGATTTCAAACGAAATGAGAATAATGAAATCGAATGTATTCGTTGTCGAACAGTTGTTCAATCTTGGGAGGAAGATAATATTAATGATACGTTTTTGTTGAAAACTAATAATAAAAAATAAATGCATAGTACTTATGCAAAAAAAAACATTAACGTCTCCGTCGTTGCATTAAAAAAATATTCGAGTTGTTTACATTCAGTTAAATCATAAATTTACATACATACCATTTAAATTTTTAATTTCGCTGTTAGTGAAGTATCGATATGCAAAATAGGTTCTTTCATTAAAACCTGAGTGGTATATAAAAGAAAAAGTTTTGTTTATTTAAAGACTTACATTTCATATTTTCAAATGAATAGAATGATGTGGTGGAATAAAATAATATTCTGTATTTTAATGCTCGTTATTAGTGAAACAAATGGAGCACATTTTCGCGGAGGAATTATTTCATGGTAAGTCAACCGAGTATCTGTACTTCATTGAACAAGAATTATGTATCTTTGAAGGCGTCCTATAAACAATAATCCAAGTGGTTCTACTGTTGAGATTCTGTTATATCAACGATATTTTTGGAACCGTTTATGGATTAGTTTTTCAGGTTACCTCTGTACTGAAAACGATGTTGTTATAAAAAAACTAATTCCTGCTGCAAGTAGCATTGCATGTGGTGCAAACTGTTCAAGCTCAACTATTACAGCAGTAATAACAGCAAATATGATAACTACAGATTGTGATCAAAACGCATTGATTCAATCTTGGTCTGGAGAACGCTATATTAAACTGACATTACCACTGACAACATCAATTACAATTCACTTTACTAGTGGTAATTGGTTTAGTAATAATCTATATCCTGCAGCAGATAAAGGTTGGGCTGTAGTTAATAGACTTAATCTAGCTCGAAGACCTGATGGATTTATAAATACCAGTCCGGTAACAAATACCCTTCCTGTCCTATTCAAACCTGTTGGACAACAATTGGTCCACATTGTACAAGTATATCACCGATCCTTTTTGTCGCTAAATTCGCGCAAAGTTTGAATTTCAATATTTAGATGGCAGATAATGATGGTACCGATATTCTTCGATGTCGCTGGTCAAATCCAAATGCAACTACAAATTACAATCACCTTGATGAATGTTCCGGTGCATGTTTCGGTCTTAATGGTTTTTCAACACTTTTCGAAGATAATTGCACATTGCAATTCACTATACCCGTTATCTACAATCAATGG
>JGI26531J51214_10001130_pt1 | contig 19346 bp, 20 predicted proteins | sample ThiBiot_500_biof_2_FD_51214 | JGI IMG/M metagenome (IMG submission 51214)
CAATGCCTTGAAGGGAAAGCAGGCGGGCGAGCGTCAGCCCGCCAGGGCCGCCGCCGATGATCGCAATACGCCCGCCTGCTGTCATGGTATCTCCCGTCACGGTCGCTGTTGCGCGCGCCTGGCGAGGTCGTGAACAGCCGCGGCGACCGCGTCCGGCCGGACCATTGGGATGCTGATGTGCGTTGTTCCGGGGAGCGAGCGATGCTCACCACAGGGAGCCTTGGCCGCGATCGACGCGAAAAGTTTTCCGCTAGCTGCGATCTGCTCGCGCAACTGGCCCTCGGATGCAAACAGCTTCTGGGCAGCGTCGATGTCGGTTCCGCTCAGAACGATCAGCGGCACGTCCGGCCGAGCGCCGCCAGCACGCAGATCATCGAGAATGGCAAGTACATTGGAGCCCTCACGAAGCCCCGTCAGCAGGCGCTCTGGGCTCAGATGCTTGTCGATCAAGAGCCCCTGTAAGGGCTGCGGAAATGCGCTGAACGTCTCCGTGAACGAGCGGCGGAAATGAGCAATCAGGTCTCCCGTCACTTCGAGCGCGCCTTCGGCGGCGGCGGCGTTGGTGTTGATTTTGAGGTGGTCGGGCATGTAGTCGTTCCAGTCCTCATGGAGCGGCTCGATCAACAGCATCGCCGCGACGTCGTCCGGGAAGCGCTGCGCATAGCGCTGCACATAGGCGCCTCCAAGCGAATGCCCGACCAGCACGTAGGGTGCGGGCAGCCCTGTCGCGCCGAGAAGCGCGCGAAGCTCGTCGGTAACCTCGGTCGTCGAGCGAGGCAGCGCCACATCGTCACTCCAGCCGGTGCCGGCGCGATCGTAGATGAGCGAGGTCGCAAAGCGGGCGACCTGCTCGTGGGCCAGAAAGAAGTCCAGGCCGATCCCGCCGGCGCCCGGAACAAAGACCACCGGTTGTCGTCCGACGCCCGATCGATCCATCCAGAGGCGGATTCCGCCGACATTGACTGTGCGTCCAACAGGGGGTCGTTCAACCATTCTCATATTTGAGAAAGTAATCGAGTGTGCGAATATATGTCAATGGATATCACCGAACTCCTGCTGCACCCCGTTCGATTGCGCATCCTGCATGCGGTGCTGGATGGTCGTCCCTTTTCGACATCGCAGCTTTGCGGCCGGCTGCCAGATATTTCGACGGCGACCCTGTATCGCCAGGTCGCCCTGCTTGTTGATGGTGGCCTGTTGGATATCGAAGGCGAGACCCGCGTGCGGGGAGCCGTCGAAAGGACCTACCGGCTGCAGCCGGCCAAGACGTCAATGTCTCCAGAAGCGATCTCCGCAATGACGAAGGATGACCATCGTCGCGGATTCGCCGCGGCGATCGCCGCAGTGGTGGGCGAGTTCAACGCCTACCTCGACCGGGACGACGCAAATCCGTTGGCCGACTCCGTGTCCTATCGGCAGTTCGCGCTTTGGCTCAGCAACGAGGAGAAGGACGCGTTCATAGACGAGATCGTCACCGCGATCCGCGCCCGCATTGAGAACGCCCCGTCGCCCGAGCGCAGGCGACATCTGCTAAGCACAATCCTGTTCCCAACCGGGTCTGGATAGATCGAATACCCGATCAGATCATATCGGCTCATGCCAATGCTGCGCACTGCGAAAGTTGAGAATCGGGTCCCGACCCGTTGCAGATCTACCACACTCTTTTTAACTTAGGATGGCGGTCCACCGAGATGTTAGCCTGTGTTTGCAGTAGCGACGCAATTTCCCGTTCGCATGAATGTCGAGGAGAACCTAAACGCGCTGGCTGCGTCGCTCAAACGACTCAAAAAGGGGTGACTGGTTGTCGCGCCTGAAACCACCCTCCGATTCACATCAAAGGAGTTGTGTGACGATGTCAGGTGCCGCCAGCACGTTTTCACGTTCGTACTTCCATGGAACACGAGCGGATCTGAAGCCCGGAGATCTGATCGTTGTCGGGTATCAGTCCAACTTTACGGAAGCCGACGCGCTGTCTTGGGTGTATTGCGCAGGCACGCTTGATGCGGCGATTTGGGGCGCCGAGCTGGCGGCTGGCGAAGGGCGCGAAAGGATCTATGTCGTAGAACCAACCGGGGCTGTTGTGGATGACCCAAATCTGACCGACAGGAAGTTTCCCGGGAATCCGACGCTATCGTATCGCTCCCGCGATCCGCTGCGCGTAATCGGCGAGGTTACAATGTGGATTGGTCACGCCGCTGAGCAACTCCAGCAGATGAAAGACGGCTTGGCTCGGCTGGCGGCGGACGGCGCCAACATCATTGTCGACTGAGAACCGGACCAATGCGCGCGGAATGATAAGCAACGGAGGGGCGCCTGGTCGCCCTTCCGTCGGCTCGAACTTATCAAGTTGGGGCTCGGCGGTGCTCAAGCTCCTGGTTGCTTGGAAGTACGGCTTCCAGGGTTTTGCGAGGCGCCGAACGAGCGTGCATTCGTGGAGATCGCGAAGCTGCCGCAGAGGATCCTCGCTGCGGTGGGCAGAAGGCACTCATTGAGCACGGGTTCCTAGCTGGCCATCGCGACTGCAACAGCTATGTAGCCTTCTGGTTCAGAGAAGGTTTAACGGCGCGGCGACGCCATTCGAGCGCGAAGCCCTCACAAAGACAATAGCCGTCCTGCGGGCAGATCCGAAAGACGTCCCGGTGTTGCCACATTAGATTGCGCCCAGCCCCAAAGAAGTTGCTCATTGGCAATTGTCTCAGACGTGACGAGGTGCCATTTCATCTCGACGCAGACCATTTGCATTACGGGATCTCAGCCAACTGAGAAACGAGCGCGTGACATCCCGCCGCTCGACGCGGTCTGGGCGGGAAGAGAGTTAATTTGCTCAGCCCAACATCCATTTCTGATCCCGAGGAAGCCGCCGTTTGGGGAGGGGCTCAAGCTCTTGGTGACAAAGGAACGCCTGGGAGGTATGCGGCTTAAATGTTTGAGGGCGTTTGCAAAGAGCGGCACGCGCGCTGCTTCGTAGCTGCGTTGTTCGCGCTCGCCCTTGCGCTTCGGGTGATTGTTCCGCCCGGGTTCATGCCGACCCAAACCGCGCATGGCATTGTAGTCAGCATCTGCGATGGCATGGGTGGCGGCAAGACAATGGTCGTCGATTTCGAACGCTCGGACGATGGCAAGCGTCTTCCCGAACATGAGAAGCGGTCTGCGCCTTGCACTTTTGCCGGTCATTCCGCCTCAGCGCTTGCTGCCGGTGCTGCGCTTGCCGTGGCGATGCCCACCATGGTGTTGGTCGAGCTCGCACTGCCGCCGCCCGTCTGCTTCAACCTTTCTAGTGCCCATTTCCTGACCCCGCCGCTCCGAGGACCACCTGCGCTGACCTGAGCGCCGGAGATGATCCTTTCATCGCGCGGCTCAACGCGCAGTCTGTTTCACATCCTCCGGCATTATCCGTGCGCTCGCGCACGCACTCTCAGCCATACCGGAGATTTCATGTTCAAGACACGATTGCTGGCGACGCTTGCGTGCGCACTCACGCCCGCCGCCGTTCATGCTCAGGACGAAGCCCCGCAGAATACATCTGCGCAGGGCTGGACCGTCGAGACCATCGTCGTGACCGGCAAGCGCACCGGCTATGCCGAGCCGCAGGCCGCCACCACGACGCGTACCACAACGCCGGTCGAGAAAATCCCGCAATCGATCCAGACTGTTACTCGTACGTTGATTGATGAACAGGATCTTCAGACGCTACCCGATGCGCTGGTCAACGTTTCGGGCGTGGTTCCCACCAGCATCGAGCAGACCGTGCTCCAGCCGACGCTGATCCGGGGGTTCGCGGTCAACTATTATATTGACGGCGCACCGACCTATCAGCTTCCCGCCGGTGCCGGCGACCCTGGCACGCTGGTCAATGTCGAGCGAATCGAGGTCGCCAAAGGACCCACCGCGACGCTCTATGGCGGCGGCACCGGCGCGCCACTTTCGGGGATTATCAATCTTGTTTCGCGCGAACCTTATGACGGGCTCAGCATGAGTGTGACGGGGCGCGTGGGATCGTTCGGCACAGTAGGCGCGGAAGGTGATGTAAACCTGCCGCTGGCGTCTGGCGTGGCGCTGCGGGTCACCGGCATGATCGACAGCGCCGACAGCTATATCGACTTTATCGGCCGCGACCGCCGCGCGATCTTCCCGACGCTGGCGATCGGGCTCGGTTCGGATACAAGGCTCATGGTTCGTGGTCGCTACAGCAAGATTGAGCAAACCGAATATGCGGGCCTGCCGGTATCGCTGCTCGACCCAGTCCGACTGATCGACTCAGACATCTATGCTGGCGCGCGTGACATGCCGCGTACCTGGATCGAGAACAAGGGACTGTCCGGATCGCTGACTCACCGATTTTCTGACCAGATCGAAGCAAACCTTACCGTCGCGCGCACATTCACCAGTTTCGAGGAGTGGGGCAGCTTCCCGTATGGCGAGATCGCAGGAAAAGCTTACAATTTCGGCACGGCCTACCTTCCGTCAAACAGCAAGAAAACCTATGCGACTGGCACGCTGACCGCCCGGCTCGGCAACGGCGCTCTACGTCAGACGATCCTGCTGGGCACTGACTACGACCATACCCGCTATTTCGGCGCGATGTATTTCAACCCTGTCTGGGCGACGATCGACTACGCCCATCCGCTGCCAGCGCCAAGCTTTGGTGACAATCCGACCTTCTTCTTCGACCAGAATGACCGGCTGGAGAGCATCGCATTGTTCGCGCAGGACCAGATCAGCATCGGGGATCGGCTCGATGTGACACTTGGCCTGCGCTGGACGCGCATCAATGTCACAAGCAATGCGGGCGTGACGACAGACGCAACGCAGGAGAAAGTTACCCCACGGATCGGTGCAACCTATCGCGTCGTCGAGGGCGTCTCGTTGTTCGGGGGCTACGCGGAAGGCTTCCAAGGGGTGGTCGGCGGCGGCTTCTACGCCATCACGCCCAAGCCTGAGACATCGCGGGCTTGGGAAGGCGGCGTCAAGTTCGCGGCACCGATCAAAGGGCTGACTGGCACTGCGTCGCTCTACCAGATCACGCGCCAGAACGTGGTGACCGCGGACCCGGTGCAGCCCTTTTCCTATGTCCAAACCGGCGAGCAGCGCTCGCGGGGCGCCGAACTCGATGTGATCTACGAGCCAGCCCCATCCTTCTCGCTGCTGTTCAACTACGCCTACACCGATGCACAGGTTACCAAGGACAACAGCCTGCCGGTCGGCGACCGGCTGCGGGCGGTGCCAGAACATAGTGGCCGGCTGGCGGCGCGCTATCGTTTCCGAGAGGGCGCATTCCGGGGCTTCGCGCTGGGTGGCGGCGTCACGGCGATATCGCGGCGCGAACTGACCTTCCCCAATACCGTCTCGATCAAGGGGGCGGCGCTGGTTGACGCGCAGGCTTCCTATGATTTCGGTCCCGTGACGCTCGGCCTTTCGGTAACCAACCTGCTGGGAAGTGCTGCGCTGGAGCCCTACCAGTATTTTGGCGGCCCTTACGTCATCCCGACCCAGCCGCGGTCGGCGTATCTCACACTGAAAGGAGGATTTTAATGGAAGGTCTCGATCGTCGCACAGCACTGCTAATGGGTCTGTTCGGCGCATTGGCGAGCCGGGCCGGCGCGCAGCCCGCCGCCGATTCGCATGCCAGCCACGACATGGGCAGTATGCCGCCCGGCTGGGTAAAGCCGGATCAGATCGCGATGCTCTGCTATCCAGGCATGACGGTCCTCGACCTGATCGGGCCGCAGTACATGTTCGCAGCGCTGATGGGCGCGACGGTGCATCTGGTGGGCAAGACACGCGACCCGATGACCAGCGATACCGGCGTCACCGTCATCCCTACGACTACCTTCGACGACTGCCCGAGACAGCTTACTGTGCTGTTCGCGCCTGGCGGGACGAACGGGACGCTGGCGGCGATGCGCGACGAAGCTACCCGAAACTTCCTCGCCGATCGCGGCGCCCGCGCGCAATATGTAACCTCGGTTTGTACCGGCGCGCTCATTCTCGGCGCGGCCGGGCTGCTCAAAGGCTATCGCGCGACCACCCATTGGGCCGCGCTGAAGACGCTTGCCGATTGTGGCGCGACGCCGGTGTCCGAACGTGTGGTGCGCGACCGGAACCGGATTACCGGTGCCGGCGTCACCGCCGGCCTCGACTTCGGGCTCGCCATGGTCGCCGAGCTGCGCGATCCTGTCTATGCGCAGGCTGTCCAGCTTGGTTGCGAGTATGATCCGCACCCCCCGTTTAACGCTGGCTCAGCCCGCACCGCTCCGACCGAGGTCAAGGCGATTATGGAGAAGATGTACGCTACCTTTCCTAGCCAAGTGCGCGCTGCGTTCGCAGCTATCAAAGCGGCGCCGTGACATCGCTCAAACCGAGAAGGCCGGACTAAACAGATACCCCTGGAGATGCTCGGATACACCCGGGCCTCTTGGGGTATCGAGCGTAAGCCGATCAAGTCGAGGATGCGTTTATCGAAATCTCAGCGTGAAAAGGCTAGCCATCCGGCGCAACCTGCCATCAGCCCAGCGGAAGTCCGATTTACCCGTCTCATGGCCCTCGACGATCGCAATGTGCTCCGAACCTTCGAGGCCGTGATCAGGTATATCGATTGGATTGTGAGGTCTATCGCGACTCCCAAACCGACTATGGACGTGATCTCGACTGGCTTTAGAGAAGTCATGTCAAACGCATGAGGCAGCACCGCCCCAAAGAATATCACGGCCTTCGGATTACTAAGTGTTAGAAGCGATCCTGCGGCGAAGCCGCCGCCCACCGAGCGGCCGGGGTCGCGCTGAGGCTGTAAGGTGTTCTTCGTCCAAAGCGCCCAGGCGACAAACATCAGGTAGGCGACACCTAGCCATTTCACCACGATGAAAACGGATTGAAATTTTTCCGCGATCGCGGTCAGTCCCAGCGCCGCTAATGCAAGCCAGATTGCGTTGCCGACCAGCATTCCCGCGACAAACGGTATGGTGGCTCGCCCGCCTCTAGACAGAACATGACTAACCAAGGTGCCCTGCGCAGGGCCTGGCACCGCTGCGGCCAATGCAAAAGGGACGATGAAGAACCAGATCGCGGTCGGGTTATGCATTTATGCCGGTACCTTCATGAGATGCTTCCACGGCGGCCGCCTTGCGCTGGATCCGATCCACGCCGAATCGGCCAGCGGCGTGGAAGCCGGCAGCGACACGATTCTAACCATTGCCATTGTCAGCGGTTCATACCTAACTGGAATACGACTCTCACACTCTCCGGTGGGCGGTTGCACGCGCGTAGCTGTCGCCCCAGTCCGCAAGGGTGGTCAACGCGGAATTCAAACCGACGCCCCACTCCGTGAGAGCATATTCGACCCGAGGGGGAACCTCGTGGAACACGGTGCGCGTGACGACCAGGTCGCGTTCAAGCTCACGCAGTTGCTGAATCAGCATTTTCTCGGTCACGCCCCTGACCCTCCGCTTCAGTTCTCCAAAACGCAAAGCACCTTCGGCGAGCTCCCAGAGGATAGCAGCTTTCCACTTCCCCCCAACCACCTCGAACGCCGGCCCAATCCCGCAGTCGTAGTTCATCTTCGCCATAGGTGATTCCTACCGACAACACTGCAAAACTTACCATATCGTAGGTACCTAACAAAATAGTAGGTACTTGCCATTAAGATATTGCCATTCCTACTTTTGGGCCAGCCCCTGAAAGCAAGGAGAAGCAGAATGACGGAAGTGACGGTTATCGGCCTTGGTCCAATGGGATCTACGCTGGCTGAATTGATGCTGAAAGCTGGAAAAAGCGTGACAGTATGGAACCGCAGCCCCGACAAGGCGAACGGGTTGATCGAACGGGGAGCGAAGCGTGCCACCGACCCGGCGGATGCCATTTCCGCGAGCCCGGTAATACTCATTTGCGTGTACGACTACGATGCCGTCGAAACAATCCTCGCAGCCAACGGTGTATCGGGCGCGATCCGCGGACGCCTCGTCATCAATCTCGGCACCGGCAGCCCTGGCGATGCGAGCCGAACGGAAGCTTTCGTCCATCGTCATCACGGCAGCTATCTGGATGGCGCTATCCAGGCGGCGCCCAGTCAGATGGGTCAAAGCGACACGCCGCTTCTCATCTCAGGTTCAAGATCCCAATTGGTTGTGGCTGAGGCTCTTTTGAAGATACTGGCCGGAAATGTGGTCTATCTCGGAGAAAAGATCGATGCAGCTGCCTCGATGGACCTCTCCACGTTGTCTTACATCTACGGCTCGATCGCCGGCTTCCTGCACGGTGCCAGGATCGCCGAAGCGGCCGGCGTCGATGTCGCCGCCTATGGTGGAATCGTCAACGCTATTTCGCCCAGCTTTGGCGCGTTCTTTCAACATGAAGGCGGCGTGATCGCTTCAGACGATTTTCGCGTCACGGAGAGCCCGCTGCGCATTTCCATTGCAGCGGTTCGACGCATCCGGCAGCATTCAGAACAACTTGGCCTCAACTCGGAGTTGCCGGCCCTCGTCGATAACTGGCTGATGCGTGCCGACAAATCGGGCTTCGCGGACGAGGAACTCGCGGCTGTCATCAAGGTGCTGCGGCAAGACTCGTTCCAGCTGCCTCATCTTGCTTCTCAGCGATCCATTTGAGGCGCAAGTCGTCGCGCGTACATGCTCCCAGATTTGCCGAGACGCATCCGCGCGCGGACGCGTCTCGGCAACTTAGCTCATGCGGCCAGTTTTTCGCTGCTGGTCAACCGATCAAAATGCTGTTGTCTTCTCATTCTGCTTTCTTGGCGGAAACTGCCAACGCCGCTCTGGAGAAGCCCGGCTCGAAGAATGCGACGGTGCCGTCTGGCAGTCCCAGGATTCGATCGGTGGCAATGCCGTGCTGGCGTAGCCGTTCGTCCAGCGCGTCTGCCGCTTCCTCGGCTCGGGGCGTGCCAGTGGCTTCTATGGCGCGCGCTACCGCGTCGCGGGTGGAGGTGCCAAGGTGTAGAATGATCTCGGCAGTTGTGACCGGATCATCGATGCGGAATAAGCCCTCTGCCTTCCCCTGCTTCAATATATCGACAAACAGCGGCAGCACGACCTGGCTCACGGCCCGATTGAGCCGATGGTAAAGAACAATATTTTCGGGTTTGAAAATCGCGTCGAAAGCTGCGCGGATCGCAGGGGCGTCTTCGAGCTTGAGCTGACGGGATTGCAGGAGAACCGCGTTTATGCGGGCGACGGCATCAAGGCCGGGCTCCTCAAGAACCGGCTGAAGGCGCTTCAGACTTTCCGCTGCCATTCGCGCGGCAAGCGCTTCGAGCAAATCTTCCTTGGCCGAGAAGTGGTGGTAGAAGCCACCCTTGGAGACGCCGGCCCGCTCCATGATGTCGGCAACTGTGGTCGCGTCGTAGCCCTTGGAGAAGAACAGCGCCTGCGCGCTGTCGAGCAATTCGCCCTTTCGGACATCCGTCGCCTTCTTCACCCATTTTCGCAAACGACATCTCCATTGAAACCAACCGTCGGTTTGTATTATATGGAGCAAGCATCTTCCTGGCAATGCTGGGATCGGTCCGGGGGGATGCGCGTAGCGCTAACAGGCATCGAGGCGAAGTGGCATGGATACGGCATATTTTTTCGCGCTTTTCTGGGGTTGGCTCACCATCATCATGACCGTGATTTATTTCGCGCGTCCCTCGGTGCTGGCGCAGGTTAAGACGATCATCGTCGAGGATAGGGGTTTCAGCCTCATCTACGGTATGGTGTCCCTCATCCTCGGCCTTGCCTCGGCCATCCTTGTCCATGCTTGGACGCTTGACTGGCGGGGGCTCACGACGCTTTTCGGATGGCTGGCTTTGGTAAAAGGCATCATAGTTTTGGCCTGGCCAGAAATTTCGCAAAAGACGCCGTATAAGACCCGCATTACATCAACGAGAGTTTCCCTCGCCATCGTATGCGCTCTTGCGGTTACGCTTCTTGTTGTCGTCTATCGCGCGTAATGCCACCCACTGATGCCGTTGCCGATTAAACTGTGGTCGGAGTGATGGCAGTTGGCCGACAGCGCGCCTTTGAGAAGTAGTTGCTTGTCACCCTGTGAAGAGTTTGGCGCACATGAAGTCGACAAAAGTCCGAAGCTTGGAGGACATGTGGCGGCTCGAAGGCCATAAGATTCGGAACATCCCCTCATGTCGGGTGTGCTGCTCCAGCACGACCCTGAACTTGCCGCTCCGCAATTCCTCTTCGATCGCGAAATCGGGGAGGCAGGCGATGCCGAGACCGGCCGCCACCATTTCGATCAACGGTTCGATCGTGTTTGCGACCGCGGCGCGCGGGAGGTTGGGGTCGATCGGTTGACCGTTCTGCACCAGCGGCCAGCGCTCCAGCCTGCCGCTGGTGGCAAAGCGGTGATGAAGGCAGGCGGAATGTTTAAGATGGTCGATTTCGGTGGGCAACCCATGACGTTCTATATACCCGACGGAGCAGACCAGGAGGAGATGGAACGGACCCAAAGCGCGGGTCATCAGGCGTGAGTCGTTGACCTCACCCGCGCGAATGACGGCATCGAAGCCCTCCTCGATCACATCGACGAGGCGATCCGTGAAATCAAGATCGAGTTCGATCGCCGGATAGGCCTGCATGAAGGCGGTCAGAGTCGGCATCATCAACATGCCCGCAAGCGGCAGGCTGATGCGTAGCGTGCCGGTCGGCGTCGTCCGGGTATTTGCGACTTCCAACTCGGCAGCTTCCAGTTCGCCGAGAATGCGCCGGCTGCGTTCGAGGAAGCACGCCCCTTCAGACGTGAGCGTGACGCTGCGAGTCGAGCGATGCAGAAGGCGGACACCAAGGTGCTCTTCCAGACGCGCTATCGCTTTTCCCACGGCAGAGGGCGAGAGGCCCAGTTGCCGCCCGGCGACCGTGAAACTGCCGGTATCCGCCGCCTGGACGAAGATGCGCAATGTTCCGAGCGTGTCCACTTCTGTCCGCCTTTCGCCGAATAATATTCCGCTATGTTTGGAATTGTAGCGTAATTCTCAACAGAACGCCCGTGTTGGATGATGGGGGCGAGCAGTGACGAGGGAGACCGGAAGCGGTGCGCCTCGCACCACCAGGCCCATCGTTGCAAAGGCGTTCCATGACCACGACAGACCAGACTCACCAACCCCGACCCGCCGATTCGGCTCATCTGTCCGTCAGCACGGAGCCACCCGGGCGCCTTCCCCTTGCGAAGTTGTTTGCGCTAGCGCTGGCGACCTTTGTGACAGTCCTGACGGAAGCGCTGCCGGCCGGGCTTCTCCCTATGATGAGCCGGAGCTTGACAGTCTCTGAGGCGTTGGTTGGCCAACTCGTCAGCGTCTATGCGATCGGCACACTGCTTACCGCGATCCCGCTGACGACAGCCACCCAGGGATTCCGGCGCCGTCCTTTGTTGTTGATTGCCATCGGCGGCTTCACCGTGGTCAATCTGGTGACGGCTTTTTCGACCAACTATGCCCTCACCATCGGCGCACGCTTCGTCGCTGGCATTTTTGCCGGTCTGCTCTGGGCGCTGGTCGCCGGCTATGCGGTTCGCATGGTCCCTGCCCCTCTTAAAGGGCGGTCGATGACCGTCGCGATGGTCGGTATCCCATTGGCCCTATCGATCGGCATCCCGGCCTTCACCTTCTTGGCGTCGCTTACGGGATGGCGAATGGTCTTTGGGCTATTGAGCGGTCTGGCGGTAATTCTCTTCGTCTGGGTCGCGATCGGTCTTCCCGATTTTCCCGGCCAGACGGGCGACCAGCGCCGTTCATTGGCCGATGTCGTCAGGATTCCGGGCGTTCGGTCGGTGCTGCTGGCCACCTTTGCTTTCGTGCTCGCCCATAACACGCTCTACACCTATGTCGCGCCGTTTCTGGCACCGTCGGGGCTTGGCACGCATGTCGATCTGATCCTGCTCGTCTTCGGCCTCGTCGCGCTGGTGAGCATCTGGATCGTTGGCGTGCTGATCGACCGGTGGCTTCGTGAACTCGTGCTGGGGAGCATCGCGCTATTTATAGCGGCCGCATTCATCTTCGGCCTTCTCGCGACGAATGTTCCCGCGATCTTCGTCGGCATCGTGGCGTGGGGTTTGGCCTGGGGCGGTGCGCCGACCCTTTTCCAGACCGCATCGGCGAAGGCGGCGGGCGAGGCCGCCGACGTCGCTCAATCCATGATCGTCACAGTCTGGAACATCGCCATGGCCGGAGGCGGCATCGTTGGTGGGTTGCTGCTGGAGAACCTCGGTGTAGGCGCGTTCCCGTGGACGTTGATGCTGTTTCTCGTTGCCACGTTTGCCGTCGTCTGGATGGCGCGCCGGCACGGCTTTCCCCTTGCGCGGCTCCTCTGACTTTTCCCACCCCCCTGTAGTCTCCCCATGTTCCTCAATCCCGGCGATAACCCTTGCCTCCCGCCGGTCGAGACCACGCCCCCTCTAACCGAGCGCATCGATGCCGGGATCGACGCTGCGTTCGCCGACCGGCGTGTCGGCTGTCTTGCTCGTCGCTGGAATGGGCGGCGGCATGTTTGTCCGTCAGCTGCGCGGCGATTGATGCGATCGGAGGTGGGTATCGAGCTTTGCGATCTTCGCTATTTTCTGGTCGCCGCCGACCACGGCAGCTTCCGCAAAGCGGGTGCGGCACTGGGCATCCAGGAATCCTCGATCTGTCAGCGCATCCGCGACCTTGAAGACCAATTCGGTGCGTCACTGTTCCATCGATATAAAGGAGGTGTGAGCCTTACCGTCGCCGGGGAACAGTTCAGAACGCGGGCGTGGACAATTCTCGGTCGGCATTGTCGATGTTTCCTCGATCGGGTGTGGCAGGGATGGCCGTATTTGTATCGGTCTGGTCGCTTCCATTGCGAGGGGCTTCCCAGCCGATCTGTTGCGAGCGTTCAGCCAGTGTCACGACAGGGACCATATCGAACTGGTCGATGGCGAGGCGGTGGGGCACACCGCGGCTTTGCAGAATTTGGATCTCGACATCGCATTTCTCGTCGGACCGAGCACTTGGCCGGGGTGCGATGCGGCCACGCTCTGGTCGGAGCGTGTGTCGGTCCTGATGCCGAAGCTGATACTATACCTCGCTGCGCGAGGATAAGTAGAATCGCATCATAATTGATGCCGATTCAGAAAACGCCGCATAGCCCGCTGCAAGGCAAATGATGGCCGACTGCAATCAAGTAAGTAGAGGCGAGTTGATACCGTGGCACTGATCCAGCCTGAGAAATACACGAAGTTCGCCGGGCTGTCGGCCGCCAAGGTCGATTGCTTAGAGGGGGCAGTGGCACGCGAAATCGCCGAGGGGCGCATGCCCGGTGCGGTCATTGCCATCTATCTCAATGGAACGGCCGCTTATCAGAAGGCCTTTGGGTTTCGTGACAAAGCGAAGGGCGTGCCCATGACAGAAGACACGCTGTTCTGGGCCGCCTCGATGACCAAACCTGTAACTGTTGCGGGCATCCTGCGCCTCGCGGAGGATGGGCGTATTTCGCTCGCCGACCCGATCGAGGTCTATCTTCCAGAATTCCGGAACCCGCTCCTTCTCGATCTTTCCGCAGGAGCGAGCCAGCCGACTCCCGCAAAAAGGGTACCACGTATCATTGATCTTATGACACATGTTGCTGGAATGGTTGAAGGTGAACTTGGATCGACCCCCGTCCACAGGCTGTATTACGACGCGTTCGGCGACGGAATGACTGATCTCACGGGAAACGAGTTCATTGCTAGACTGGCAAGTCTTCCACTTGCCAACGAACCGGGCGACGTCTGGCACTACGGATTCGGGATTGACCTGCTCGGATTGGTAATCGAACGCCTCACGGGAGAAAAGTTATCGGATTATTTGGAGCGGGAGATTTTTATGCCGCTCGGCATGAGACATACTACGTTTGGGGTGCCCTCGGCTGAAAGCGAGCGCTATGCGCAACCACTGGCAGCAGACCCATTCACCGGGCAGGCGCAGACGCTCCCTAGCCTTTCCCGCGCGCGCTTTCAATCAGGCGGCGCGGGGCTCGTCACGACAGCTGCGGACTATCTGCGTTTTGCCGCGATGCTCGCGGAGGGGGGGTGTTTCAATAAGGTACAGGTCCTTTCCCGGAAGTCTGTCGAGCTTATGCTTGCAGACCATGTCTCCGAGAGAGCGGACTGCTCTCGAATCGCTGAGATCGAGCCAACTCTTTCAGGTTATGGTTTCGGTTTGGGTGTCGCCGTCCGACTGAGTGCAGGTGGATCGCCGGTGCCGGGAACCGTGGGAGATGTCACGTGGCCGGGTTCTTCTGGCGCGACGTGGTGGGCATCGCCGCAGGACCGACTCGCGGTTGTGTGCATGGCTCACACACCTGGCAAAGCCAAGCACTACTACCGCAAGTTCTACAGATCGGTCGTCATGCCTGCACTGCTATGAATATGTGCGTGAAACGGAAAGAATGGGAGGAAAATCATGAAATGCAGAATAAGCAGGCCGCTTGTGCTAGGCTGTGTACTCATAAAAGCACCTAGCCCCTGATGTCCGCTCAACCCCTAACAGCGGCGGGAAAGCGGACGTCTTCTGAGGTCGCCGAAAGGCCAGAAGCAGTCGTTCTTTTTGGTCCGCGTGGCGCCACGAGCCCGGTTCTCGCATTCAAAAGAGCATTGCAGTGATCCCAGTCAACGCAAGACCGTTTACAATCTGTCCAAGGTGACCATGCTATTACGTGCGCCATGGCTATTCACAGACTTTGCAGCGGCGTCACTGCTTTGCTTTCGCGCGAGGGCATGCGCCTGAGCGCGGCCCTTGTGAGCCTGGGCGCTCTGGGTTTGCTGGCGGCTTGCGGGGGCGGGGACGACGCCACGTTTCGCTATCGGCTGTCCTTTTCGGTCGCGATCAATGAAGCGGTCAGGTCCGGCTCCAGCATCATCGCAGTGCGCTACTGGACCGGGGGAGCCTCCTGGGGAACCGGCAAGACGACCTATTCCATCGTCAAGGGCGTTGCCCCGGTTATAGACCTTGGCCAATACGGCATGCTGGTCGCGTCGATGGCTTCCAATGGCGAGGAATGGTTCAGGCGTAAGAAGCAGTACGGACTGACCTGCAAGAAACCGCTTACGGCGGACTCGCTGCCCGCCAAATTCAGTCAGGAGCCGGCGGTGCTCGCCAATCTGCAACAAGGCAGGCGCGACTTAACGGACGACTCCTATCCCGCCTTCATCTGGTTTCCGTACGGCCAACCCTACGAGCGCGCGCAGCAGCTCTGCCCGGAAGAATTCTCCCGCGCGATCGGTGCCAACATCGAATTGCAATCCGTCACGATCGAGGTCGCGCCCGACGCACCGCTGCTGACCAGATTGAATATCAACGCCCCCTGGTTGGACGAGATCCGAGCCGATCAAACGAGGCTGGGTGGAGTCACCACCACAGCTGGAGTTTTCAAGCCGCGCCGCACAATCATGATCGAAACAGACGACCCCACAAACTGAGGGCTGCTTTGAGGCTGAAATGTCTCCTGTGGGTCAAACTCTTCCGCCGACGAGAGCCGCCGTTCGTTCCCCCATCATCGCGTCGTCCCCCAACCCGAGGACGACTGATGGACGTCACGCCCGCAGCAACGCCGACTTTTTCAACGACATCCGCAAGTTGGCGACCGTCTCGTTCCTCATTCCGCGCCGCGCTGCCGGCTCTTTGAGGGGAGCTTGCGAGTGAATCGAGTTCCGATGGCCCAATGTGCCGTGGCGCGGCCGCCAAGTATCTGGCCCATAGCGCCTCCTGAAATGCGGGATTGGCTTGGCTGAACGCCCACGCTTCGGGACCAGACGCTAGTGTTACGGCGCTCCTTCATGTCTTTCATGCCGCGGATTGATCGCATGATGAAGCGCCGCGTGTGCCAACAATCGCGTCGAGTCCAGCGTCGGAAGCGGCGAGTTGCTGTCCGTGATGATGATCGGGACTCCGGTGCAGCCAAGGACGACCGCGTTGCAGCCACACAACTTCATACGAGCGATCAGATCCTGAAAATATTGAACCGACTCGTCATTCTGGATTCCGTTGACGAGCTCATACATTATGATGGAATGGTTAGAACTGGTATCACTTAGAAGGAGCTACCATGGACGGCCTGACGCTTCTCACCTTCGCACTGGTCGCGTTCATCGGCATTGCGACGCCCGGTCCCACGGTTTTGCTAGCATTGACCAACGGCTCGCGCCACGGCGTGTCGCGTGCATGCTACGGGATGGCTGGTGCAGTCTTGTCTGACTTTATCCTGATCGGCGCTGTCGCACTAGGGCTTGGTGCGTTGCTCGCTGCCTCCGAGTTTTGGTTCGGCCTCGTGAAGTGGCTCGGGGTCGGGTATTTGACCTATCTCGGGATCATACTGTTGCGCTCGAAAGGGACACTTGACCCATCCCTCCAAGCGGCAGCAGTTAGTGGATCGGGAACCCCGCGTTCGCTGTTCCTCAAGAGCCTTCTTGTGGCGATCACTAATCCGAAGGGTTACCTGTTCTTCTCTGCATTCCTGCCTCAGTTCATCGCCCCGACCTCATCTCAGGTGCCACAATACGTCATTTTGGCACTGATCTTCGCCTTCCTCGATTTCCTGATCATGCTGGCCTATGCTGTCCTCGGCTCGCGGGCGATACGTTTTTTGAAGGGGACCGGTGCTCTTTGGCTGGATCGGATGTGCGGTGCTGCCCTCCTAACCTTGTCGGGATCCCTGGCTGTCTATCGGAGAGCAAGCACGTAAGACGTCGAGACTGCTGGCCCAAAGCAGTAGGTGGTCATCCGTGCGGTTTGCACTTTTAGCAGATCCGATTGTGTCTGGACCCCTGGCGTACACAATGAACAGTATTCTTGCAGCTATTTCTGTGGCGAATCGAGCTCCAGACCCGAGAGGCGATATCCGACCTGCAGTTCGGTAATGAGGTGAACGGGCTGAGATGGATCGTCCTCGAGCTTCTGCCGCAACTGGGCCATGTAGATGCGAATGTAATGCGCGCGTTCTGCGTAGCCTGGTCCCCACACATCCAAAAGCAATTGGCGATGCGTCAGCACCTTGCCATGCCCGCGGATCAGCGCCGTCAGCAGGCGAAACTCATTCGGTGTCAGATGCACAGCCTTGCCGTCTCGCGTAACCTCATGTGTCGCGAGGTTGATGGCGACCTGACCGAAACGAACGAGAGCGGAAGCCTTGGCCCCATCCGATACCGCGCTGGTTCGGCGTAGCTGGGCGCGGACACGGGCGAGAAGCTCCGGCACGCCGAACGGCTTGACGAGATAATCGTCGGCCCCGGCGTCGAGTGCCTCGACTTTCTCGGTTTCCCGGTCCCGCGCCGACAGGACGATGATCGGCGCCGAGATCCAGCTTCGCACGTCTCGAATGAGCATCTTGCCGTCGCCGTCTGGTAGGCCGAGGTCCACGATCATGAGGTCGGGTTTTCGGCTACCCGCGTTGAGCCGGGCATCCTCGGCGGTGGCCGTCTCGAAGACGCTCATGCCTTCCTTTTCCAACGCCATCCGTACGAAGCGGCGGATGTCCGCTTCGTCCTCAACGATCAGGATGCGCGGCTTGATCATGAACAATCTCGCTTTCAATCTCGGGCGGAGCGCCCAACGGCAGCCGAATCTCGAACGTCGCGCCGTGCGGCTTGCGCGCTTCCGCCCGGATGGTGCCGCCATGCGCCAAGATAATGCTGCGGCAGAGCGCAAGGCCAAGCCCGACGCCCGCAGTCGCAGACTCTTTCTGCCCGCGAACGAAGGGCTCGAAGAGAGCTTCGGGGTCACCCGCCGTCCAACCCGGTCCATCGTCCTCGACCACGAGGTAGATGGACTCGCCCGATGTCCCCGCGCGCACCGTGATAGCGGCCGAGGTCGGCGTATATTTGGCGGCATTGTCGAAGAGATTGATCAGCACCCGCTCGATGAGAGCGGCGTCTACTTCGACGAGCGGGAGCTCGGGCGGAAGATTGGTTCGGATCGACCTTGGCGCCAGCAGAGACGCAGACTGCGCCAGGGCGCTTCCGACGATCTCGCTCAACGAATGCCATTCCTTGTTGAGGCGCACGCCCTGGCTTTGCATGCGTGCCAGGTCGAGAAGATTGCTGACGAGGCGTTTCAGTTCGTCGGCCTGGACGCGGATCGAGCGGGCCAGATCGCTTCTTTCGTCCTCGGGAAGCCCCTTCCCATGCTCAAGCGTTTCGGCGAGGCCGCGTATCGCGGTCAATGGTGTCTTCAGATCGTGAGACACCGCCGACAGAAGGGCGTTACGGAGCTTTTCGCCTTCCATCCGCACCAGGGTATCTTGCGCCACTTCGACGAAGTGAATGCGCTCGAGCGCAAGACCGATGGTCGAGCAGCAGGCGTCGAGAAGCCGGCGATCGTCGGGATTGCTTGATAGAGGCGTGTCGATCGGGAGAATGCAGAGCACACCCCTGGTCGCCATCGACGCCTTCAGCGGCAGGTAGAGAGCCTCGGCGGCGGCCAGCGTCTGGGTGCCGCGCCCGGCCTCCTGGGAATGATCGAACGCCCATTGCGCCACCGACAAATCCACGAGGGCGGCGTCCTGCATCGGTAAAAGGCGGTCTCTATCGTCCGGCACCAGGAGAATGATGCGTGCGCCGAACAGGGGCGAGATTGCGTCCCGGCATACCGTGATCACCTGTTCGACCTTGATCGCACTCGAAAGCTCGCGCGCGACGCGCGCGAGCGCCGAGGCGCGACGTTCGCCGGCGCGGGCAAACCGTGCCTCCGAGCGCATGCGTGCGGCGAGCTGGCTGATGACAAGCGCGACCACCAGCATCAGGGCGAAGGTAAAGACATATTGCGTGTCGGTGACGGCGAAGGACAGCCGCGGTTCGACGAAGAAGAAGTCGAAGCAGGCGACGCACAACAGTGCCGCCCAGGCGCCGGCGAGGCGCCCCAGCCGCATGGCGACGAACACAACGGTCATGAGGAAGAGCATGACGATGTTGGAGAGGTCGAAAACGCGCAACAGCCAGGCGGCCGCCGCTGTCGTCACGCCGCAGGCCAGGGTTGCGATCGCGAGGGCGCGTGCGTAGCCCTGCGGTTCATCAGCCATTGTGGACTGGTGCGCTTCAGGGGCGGCGTCGACACTCAGGATGATCAGGCCGACTTCCGGATTGGCGCGCGCAATACGCTCCTGAAGGCGCGGCTTGAACGGGATGAATTGTCGACCGGCGGGATTGCCGAGGATGAGCTTGGTGGCATTGCGCTTGCGTGCATAATCCAGCAGGGTTTCGGCGACATCCTGGCCGGGGATGTTGGCGAATTCGGCGCCGGCCGCCTGGGCCGCGGCGGCGATCTCCAGAAGCGAACCACGCGCTTGGGCGTCATCGCCGCGATAGGGCTGGTCGACGTGGACGACGATCCATTTGGCTTGCAGACGCTGGGCGAGGCG